>Ga0105159_1000071_pt1 | contig 28457 bp, 27 predicted proteins | sample LHCtaG_2_FD_89590 | JGI IMG/M metagenome (GOLD analysis project Ga0105159, IMG submission 89590) | Hot spring microbial communities from Little Hot Creek, USA to study Microbial Dark Matter (Phase II) - LHC4sed_replicate | ecosystem: Environmental > Aquatic > Thermal springs > Hot (42-90C) >...
GCGGAATCAAGACTGACCCCACCACGCCGGCAGTTGCCAGATATATGGACCTTGATGAAATCAGCAGCAAAAGGTATGGTCGGCGCAACTGAGTATAAGAGTCAAGTAATTGTTGTCTAATAGATAGCTCTGGCCGTCTTTTTATCGTTTCTTTAAGATATATTCTCGTCAGGCCCGATGCTATTGTTGCGATGCCTACAAGAGCTATGCTAAACTCGTAGCCAAATACCTCGATGGAGCTACCCATTATCACGTATCCTACAACAGCCCCAAGGTTCATGCATGCAAAATATATCCCAAACGCTCTCCCATAGCTGTAGCTTGAAGCCACATCAGCGATATAAGCAAGGATTGAAGGAGCAGTGAAGGCCGTTGGTAGCATTGAAAACGCAAGGGGCAGAACAGCGTCTTCCCATTTATTGACTTGTGATAACACAACATAAGATGCGCCCGTTATCGCTGGGCCCAGGATGAGTAGCTTCTTTCTACCAACGATGTCCGCAATAAAGCCGCCGACAGGCACCAACAATACATAAAAAACTCTAGAAGACGCTAGGACTATCCCGATTTCCTTTGCCTCCGCACCAATGTTTCTTAAGAAGTATGGAATGAATGGGCTGAATCCAAGTGTGAACATATTACTAATAATTAACGAAAGCATTAGGATCCAGAAATCAGGGGGAAGACCCGCAAAGCCTCGCTGATTTTCAATACTCATTCTCTTCACAACTTTTTAGCACTCTCGATAAAAGCATTAGTGATGCATCAGTATGATGGAGTGAATCTCTGGACAAAAATTGGTAAAGGATTTTGCTTTATGGCCAAACATCCAAGTAATTAAGTTATAATTGAATTAGTATTTTTCCGTTTTCCCAAACTTTTAACTAAAAAATTTACGAAAAGGAAAAAGCTTATTAGCCAATATTTATACATAATTCTCACTGGTGAAGAATATGGGACCCAAGACCGGCAGGGACCCAACCTAAATTTCACAAATATCTACACAATATCTTAATGTTTTGCAATATTATTAATTATGTTAAGTAGCGGTATATTTGGTGGTTTTAGCCATCCAGTAGCGTTTGTGAACAATTCCCTCGTTATTGTGAAGTTTGTGCCGTCTTGCTCCAATATGGGTTCGCCGAATATACCCTCCTCCTCAAGCTTCTTAGAGAGATTGTTGATTGCACCCATTAGTTGTTTGTCTGCTATCATGTAAGCTATGAATGAGCCGTCGTCTGCAACTTGGTAAAATTTACAGAAGGGTGAAGACGAGACCACCTTTCTTAGTTTAGTCAATTCCTTCTCGCTCCTAGGACCGAAACCAATCCACCATCTCGCGATGTCTAGGCTCCTCTCGCCTTTGGGATACCATGTCAGCAAGTATCCTGCAATCAATCCCTTTCTCACTATATGTTCTTGGAAGTGATACCTCAGTAGTCTTGGGTCTCTGCCATGTTGTGCTGCGACGTCGGTTAAGGGCTTGAATGCATCTACGTGGAGCTCAGCGATTATGGCTAAATCTAAAGAATCAACGACGTAGTTAGCTGCCTCACACTGTGATATTCTTTGAAGCGTGATTGTATCAGTGTCATGATCAAGATTGGTATCAAGTCTCCACTCACATTTTTTGAAGTCAAATAACCTATATGATACGTGCGGATAGCCGACTTCTACTATCTCCTTGAATTCGTATTCAGCTATTATGTCCCTCGTTGCTAGCTCTTCAAACATGTCGATAAACTCGCTGGCCCATTTCGTGGGTGGGCTAAGCATAACTAGATACTTGTTGCTGAATGCGATTTTTCCGTAATATGATAAATACGAGTTTATTCCAATCCAGTCGAGAATATCTTGAGCAAATCTTGCACCGTTTTTGGTGAATGATACGGTTCCGAAGAACCTCGAAAGACCCATTCTATAATAATGCGGAATAGTCTTTATTGTGAAGCCCATCTCTTTAAGTTGCTTCTTAACCTTGTATCTTACGGTCTCTTTTGGAAGTCCGGTTAACATTGCGATTAACGAGAGATTTCTTGGCCCGTATTTTTTTAATGCGTCTAATATCCTAACAAACTCAGAGTCTTTACCTTCCGTGGATGGACTTGGTGTTCTTTCATCAATATATTGTTGTTCTGATTGATTGTTAATCTTGTTAATCATCACAGCTACACACTTAATAATATCAATAGGTTTTATATAAAGTTTTCTATTTAATGCGTGTCTATTGTAAATCTGGTCAAGAAAAGTTAATTAACTACCTATTATTTGTTAATCACATGGAAAAATTGTGGGTAAAACGGAAAGAAGATTCAGATACCGCTGAGAGTGATATCCTGAGACTCCGACGGTGGTACTTTCCGATGAGTTTGCCGCTGATTAACATTAGTGACGATCGATCGGTTGCTGAAGTTTCGATCGTGTCTAAAGATGTGCCGGGAGTTATGGCCCTCGTGTCCTCTATACTGGCCAGCAAAAACATCAATATTATGAGTGGATTGATAACGAGTGCGGGCCAGCCCGGCAAGTCTGTTTTGACGCTCTTCATAGATTATACTGGTACTGGGCAGACTATAGAATCCATCAGGAATACACTTCTCTCTTTGAAGGTTATAGAGGACGTTAACATAAACACCCCGATATATGAGGGATTATTGATCGAGCAGTTTGGATTCCCACTGCTACTAGCCGGTAGGCGATACGTTCTGATGTCTCTTGAGTGCTTCAACATGATGATAAAACGAATGCAGAGCATACTGGGAACCTCCGGCCTAGTTCTCTTTTACGAGATGGGAAAATATGCGGGTGAGAAGAGAGCTAGGCATCTCAAGGAAGTCTTCGATCTTCACGGTTGGCAATTAGTAATGGTCGCGCTATCTGAGGTTCAACCGACAGGCTGGGGAATCGCCGAGCTGACCGTGATTAATGAGGAAGAAAGAGAATGGCGCGTAACTGTAAAGGACTTGTTTGAGTGCACTCCGTTCAGAGATAGTTCAAAAGAGTGTAGAAGTCACTTCTTCAGAGGATACCTAGAGGGAGTCTTTAAGGAGGCCTACGAGCTAGAAAAGTCATCATGTATTGAGGAGAAATGCGTCGCGAGTGGATCTGAAGCCTGCGAATTCGTAATTACAGGCGTTAAGTCATAGATTCGAATTCGAAATCCGATCTTAATCATTTAAGCTAGGTTTAGGTATGCATATCCATTTCTTATGGCTGATACCTAAATACAAGCGTGACTGTAGTTGGAGACGATGGCCGCGGTGAGGTAATTGGTAGCCTCCCGGCCTGTGGAGGACTACGCAGTAAGCCGGAAAGGAAGTATTTCCCCGGAAGTCGGGGTTCGAGTCCCCGCCGCGGCCCTACTAGGAAAATCAAAATTATTTTCTCCAGACTAACCATCACTAATTGCTTGGATAAACTCAGACTTGGTTACTCATCTAGGATTTAATAGATAGGAGATTCCTAAGAAATTTTTGACGTTTATGAAGGCAAGGGCTGTCTGGGTTTCTGGTTTTAGGAGCGTAGTTGATAATGGTAGGGGCCACAGCGTTGTCGTGGACCTGCCGAGGCAGGATAAGGGCGAGGATTCCGGACCTACTGCGCTGGAGCTTGCAGCTATGAGCTACGTAGGATGCGTGGCAACTATATTCAAGATCATTGCAGATAAGAGAGGACTAAAATTCGATGGCTTGGAGATAGAGCTAGATGCCTCGAAGGGGGAGAAAACAATAGAGAGGGGGACGGCTAAGCTAGTTGTTAAAAGTTTGGCCAAGAAGGAGGAGGTGGAAAACGCATTACGATTGACACTGCAGACATGTCCTGTTGGAGTCATATTTGATAATGGTGGAGTTAAAATTGATTGGCAAGTCGAAGTACTTCCATAATTTCAGAGGATCTATTTAATTTAGGCTTTTCTGCCAAGGGTTGGGCATATTTTAAGCTTATATCCTATTATATCTGAATCAATGTTCATATACTTGCTATAGTTATTGCTTCTGATGACGATGGCGAAGAAGAAGTGTTCAGATAAGAAAATCACAAGCGTTGCGATTCAAGACCCTATGGAGACCGTCAAAAACATGATCAGAGACACAGGTGAGATGTCAGAAGAATTAGGTGGATTTCTAATTCAGGTGAAGGATCCCGACAAGTTTCCCTGGGGAGACGTATTTCAGTATCTGCTTAGTCTTAATCATAATGTATGGATAGACAGTAGAGATGGACGTTTATGTATAGTTACTTGTCCTAAGACTGATTAGGACATCAATAACGGTAGCTGAACATATATCAATAGTAACGACAACGCAAAGGTTGGGATACTTACCAGTGCTCCTGGAACTATCCATTCTCTCAGAGTTATGTGTCCGATCTTCTGCCTTTCAACCAGACCCACGGCCACGATGTTTGCAGTACTACCAATTATTGTTAAATTACCCATAAGCGTCCCAGCAAACAACAGCACCCACCAGAGCGGAGCAATATTTACTCCAAACTGAGAAAACTGCGTAACTATTGATGACCACAGCGTCACTGCCAATACATTGTCCATTAATGCCGACATAAATCCAGCAAGCCAGCCAACACTCACCAATAACGTGGTTAAATCAGTCCCAATCGATGACATTACAGTGTTAGCAATCAGGGTCGTGGCCCCAGTGTATGTTAGTGTGCCGACAGAAGCAAAGAACATTAAGAAGAACGAGAGCGTCCACCAATCAACTCTTTTCTCAACTAATTCTCTAGCTCTGGCTCCCTCAATTAGTATAACTATACCAGCTGATATGAGCGGTACACCTATCAGCATGACGTTTTTATCAAGTCCCAGCAGATTCTCTATAAAAGTATGAAAGACTAATCCCAACAATGTTCCACCAAAGATCAAAGTTGCGACTATCATGTCCATCCTGCTAATTACTGCAGGATCCTTCACCATAAGTTTAGCCGCTATCTCTTCTTTAGCAGACTTCATACGCTCATTCATCGCATTTATGTAATCTTTATAATAATAAGTAGATGCAAAATACGCCACGAACAAGCATAAGAGAGATATTGGTGCGGCCCATCTTAGAAAGTCAGCAAATCCATAACCAGATCTTAGTGCAACTATGACACCGACGGGGTTGCCGACTACTGTTGCGCTGCTACCTATATTCGTAGCAAAAACTGTGATGATAATGAGGGGTATAGGAGAAATTTTTAATCTTGCTGAAAGATGTATGACGAGAGCAGTCATGAATAGTATTGAAGTCACTTCGTCGACGAGTGCCGCCGATAGAGCGGCCATGAACATTAAGAGGAATACTGTCGTGTTTGCGCTCCTACCTCCGTACTTCATCACTCTGTCAAGTAGGGCTTCGAAGAAACGACGCTCTTCTAAGAATCCAATAACTATCATCATTCCAATTAAGAAGATTATTATGTCTAGGCCAGCAAATTCTATTAAATGAGATACATCAAGTAGCCCGGAGCCTAACAATACGCCTATACCTAAAAAAGTAAATGCCAGCCTAAACCTCCAGTAAAAAAGCGCACCCATAATTATGGACGAAAAAACCCATATCGATAACGACTGCGTAAATGGAACTCCCAAAACCATCGAGATAAAAAACACTAAGATACTAGCCGCAATGAAGACGAGGGGTTTTATCCTCGGCCACTCGATGCTCATACTAATCACCCGTCATCCCCGACATGAGCATTAGCTATACATATTCAATTTTTGTATAGCTAATGGCTCAAACTATAATTACCCAGCCATAATTTAACCTTACACTCGATTGAGACTAACCATGCAAGTCTGTCCATACAAGTTTTTGTAAATCGATCATACAATAATTAACATTGCCCAGTTTTTCAATTGAGGCGTATGCGAGGTCGATAAGTCTATTCGCTCGAGCCATTATGGGCGCATCGCTCGTAGCCACGGTCCATCCAGTTCTAACAAGCTCAGAGTCTACCGACCTACTCGTCGATGCTGTCCCGTCAATAGAAAAAGTCCTTAACCTCCTTCTAATAAATTCCGAGATCTCACCACTATAGCTCACATTCTCCTCTAGTAGAAAAATTACCTTTGAAGGAGTTAGCGATGCGACCGTCTCTAAGATGATGGTGGTGGCCTCGTAAATTCTGGGTTGTTTAAGGATTGATGCATGTAACTCGGATATATCTCTGATAAAGCCGTCGAGAGACTTTACAATCATTCCGCCAGACATAGCTGAGAGTACTGTTCCCAAAACATTAAGAAAATCAATCGCTATACACTTACCTCTTAGCCAACGCGGCTCAACGTACTTATTCTTGACTATGGATATCCAGCCCGCTGGGTGGACACAACGATAAATCAGGCTTCTTAATCTCCTGTCTAGGCTATACTTGTCGCCGACAACGTCTCTCACGGTCTCTCGACGATAACCTCTCTCAAGAAGCCAAACCGCATCAAGAACTGCCTCCCTCAGGGACGCTAAATCAACGCTGAAATTCTCCCCCCTAATCGACAACCAGCACCGATGATAACAAGTAATGAACGAGATAATAACGTTGCTAGGACTAGAGAGATGAATATTTTACCAGAATATAGCTATTTCAGATATATTCCTGGCCTGAGCGGAGCCGCTTGACCCGCTTTTCCTAAAGGATCTTCAACGGCCTCCTCTGCGCGGACGATCTCTACTCTGCAGCCGAGCTCAGTCAGGATGTAGTCTTTCGCGCCTGCGTATACATTGAACTCTTCACTGACTACTCTCATAATTGTCTCAGAATCATAGCGAGGAGATAGCTCCCTCAAAGCGGAGGAGATTTTCTCCACAAGGCCATGAAGACGCCTAGCCTCTGCGGGGAACTCTTTAGCCAGCTTCTTAATAATCTGCCCGGGACTGGATACTGCGGCCTGCACACCCACAGAGAGTATCTCCTCCACGACCCGGCCCATCCATCTAGGAGCAACAAATATCCTCACTTCTTGTGGATGCCTTCCAGTTGCCTCAACTATCTCCCTCACGTCTTCTATAATCTTCTCAATCAGCTCCTCCCTCAAGATGATGTCGTTAGAGATTTCCTCCTTTACCGTCGGCCAAGCACTAGTTGAGACTAATCCGTCTCCACCGAGGGTGCCCCACGCTTCCTCCGCCGTAAAAGGAGCAAAGGGCGCTAGCACCTTGATCCACGACTCAATAAAGATCCTAGAGGCTGGACCCGGCCTACCGCCTCTACGCTTGAGGTATCTTCTCCAGTCATTAGCCATCAAGTACAAGGCAGTCGCTGCTGCACTCCTAGTCTTTAGCTCCTCAAGATACTCCTCGATCTCCACCAGCCACTTCTTCAACCTAGCAACCAACCACGCATCTATGTCCATGAATACATCGTCTTTCTGACCATTAACATAGTCAGTTACTGTTTTAATGATTGTGTCGAGGGTTCTTCTAACTTCCTCAGCGTTCTTTGACCTCCAGTCAGGATCATTCATCTCCTCAGCCGACAATAAGAGAGCGAGCCTAGTGGCGTCTGCGCCGTACCTCGAGATGGCAGTCTTCAGAGGCACAAAGTTCCCCTTGCTCTTACTCATCTTCTCGCCCTCGACCTGGACCATCCCATTTATCCCTACAGCCCTAGGCCACTTCTCGGGACTGAATATCGCTACGTGATGAAAGATGAAGAAGGTGAGGTGATTTGGCAAAAGCTCCTTGGCAGATATCCTCAGATCAACTGGGTACCAATACTCAAATTCACTCCTCATCTGCTCTAGCACTTCCTGAGGAACGCCTGTTGAGTCGGAAATCTTCTTAGATTCTCCCTCACCTAGAAATATGTAATTTAACACGTCTATTGTGAGTTGCTCAGGTAGGACTATTCCCAAGTTGAGGTACTTGCTTATGGTGTAGAGAGCTTGGTAAATGGTCGAGTCGCTCAGCGTCTCGACAATCCATGAATTATCAAAGGGCAGCCTTGTGCCGAGACCTGTCTTTCTAGCGCATGGCCAGTCCCTTAGCCAATCAACCACGTTTTGAAACCACTGCCTAGCCGTCTCAGGGTAAATCCTCATCTGGCTCAGATGCTCCTTAACTGCTTCTTTCCAATCACTGTCAGAGTAGGTTAAGAACCACTGATCGTGAACAATTTTAACAATGCATTCATCGCCAGACCTACATACAACTTTTTCTGGTAGGTCATACATTAATCCTCCCAGACCCTCCATGATTAGTCTTTCCCTGACGATGTCTCTGGCAGACGCGACTGGAGTGCCACTATACTCGCCACACTTCTCATTCAGCCTACCAGCATAAAACTCCCTCGCATAAACTTCCTTAGTGAGCTCATCCAATCTAGGATCAAGAGAATCCTCAATGCCTGCTCTGTCAACTAGCTCCACTGCCGGATGCGCGGGATACCCCTCCGTATTAATGATAGATATCGGCTCTATTCCCTCGACTACTGAGCGGTCGATACCAAATCTTTCGAGCAGCTCTGGCTTCAGTCTAAGTTCTTTTAGACCAGCGTAGTCATAGGGAGCGTGGCTGGGAACGCTGTAAACTACCCCTGAGCCGAGCGATGGATTAACGAACCTAGCTGGGAGTATCGGTAATGGCTTATTCGTTAAGGGCGCGTAGGCAGTCTTTCCCAACAATTCGTGCCCACGAATCTCTCCATCAACCTCTATGTCGAGGACCTGTTCTTTCAGCTTGCTAGCGGCCTCCCTGCTAACTATTAATTGCTTTCCACCGGTCCTGACATAGGTATACACTGCGTCTGGATTAACCCAGATATTTGTGGCTCCAAAAATTGTTTCCGGCCTAAAAGTAGCCGCCGCAAGGTATGCGTCTCCAATTCTGAAATAAACTAAGACGAACTCCTCGGGCGAGATTCCCTCTCCGATTAGTCTATCATGATCGCCAGTCGGACTCTGGCAGACTGGACACCAGACCACTGGGTGGGAGCCTTTCCTCACCCTTCCTTTTTTCTCAAGAACGCTGTATTGCCACTGGATAAACTTGCTGTAGTATGGATGAAGATCAGTTGTGTAAAACTCTCGTCTCCAGTCCACTGAGAAGCCCATCGCCCGCACAACTTCACGGTTTTCACGAGTATAGTACTCACATATGAATGCGGGGTCGGTGAATTTTTCAAGAATCTCCTCAGGTACGCCGTCAATCTCTCTGAGCATTCTTATGATTGACTGGTCGCCCCTCTTCAATCTCTCGCTGGTTCCTGCTACTGCTTCTCCGGTCCAGTGCCATGCCCAGGGGAATAATACATTGTATCCCTTCATTCTCTTGTATCTGGCGATGACGTCGACTCTTGAGGCAGTGAATCCATGACCCACATGTAGTGGGCCGTTCTGATAGGAGTATGGAAACGTTATAAAGAATTTGGGTCTAGACGGGTCTGGGTCGGCCTCGAATATTCTTTTTTCTTCCCAGACCTTCAACCACTTCTCTTCGTATTTCACCGCTGTGCTAACCATCACTACTATTTTCAGGCAGTGAGGCATTATATATAACTGCACATCGCAAGATTTTTACAATGATCCATCGATGGAAAGGAAATATTCATTTATAAAGCATGTATAATGCATAGTTTTGGAGGCGCATTGTCTTGGCCCATGAAAGTGTTTATGACGTAATAGTTATTGGGTCCGGACCGGCCGGATACACCTCAGCTCTATATGCAGCGAGGGCAAATCTAAAAGTAATAATCATCGCAGGCGCAACTCCCGGAGGCCAACTGATGTTGACTGGCCAAGTCGAGAATTTTCCAGGCTTCCCCGAAGGAATACTTGGGCCCGAATTGATGGAGAGAATGAAAGAACAGGCATTAAAGTTTGGCGCAGAGATAGTCTACGACGACGCAGTCGACGTGGATTTTAACGGCCATCCCTACAGAGTCATGACTAGCGGTGGGGAGTATTTAGGATACTCGATAATAATCGCGACTGGAGCCGCCTCGCGCTGGCTCGGCCTCGAATCAGAGAAGCGGTTAATTGGTAGAGGAGTCTCGAGCTGCGCTACCTGCGACGCTCCGCTCTTTAAGGGCGCTGAAAACGTAGTAATAGTAGGCGGCGGCGACTCTGCCATTGAATACGCGCTCTTTACCGCTAACCTAGTAAAGAAAGTCACGGTTATTCATAGAAGAGATAGGCTTAGAGCGTCTAAAATAATGCAGGAAAGAGCCTTCTCCAACCCTAAGATCACGTTTGTCTGGAACAGCATCGTTACCGATATCTTGGGCGAGGAAAAAGTTCAAGGCGTCAAAGTAAAGAACCTACTTACGGGTGAAGAAACGATCATTCACTGCAACGCAGTTTTTGTAGCCATCGGTCATAAGCCATCTACAGAGATCTTTAAAAACAAGATAGAGTTGGACGAGGAGGGATACATCATCACTAAGGATATCGTGAAGACTAATATTCCTGGAGTATTTGCAGCGGGAGATGTCCACGACAAAAAGTATAGACAGGCGATAACTGCCGCCGGTCTCGGATGCATGGCCGCACTCGAAGCAATAAGATATGTAGAGGAGATTAAGTTAAAGGCTCAGCGGGCGCAAGCATAGTTGCTTCTTGATTACTGTTCCATCAATTTACTCCTAGCTTCTCGATGTGCCAATGATATTGGGAGTGGTTCTTCGTATTTATAACAAGAGATAATCGTGCCCACGGCTTGAATATCTACCAGATGTCCTATACTTGCATAAAGCATTCTCCCCTTGCTGTTCTTGTAAGACATGCCAACACACTCACCACCTACCTCGAGCCTCCCAACAGTATCGTCTTCCCACTTTACACTACCCGCTAGCAGCCTTTTCGCAATTCCTATCGATGGAATATCTGTCAGGACGCCTACAATGGAGGCCAGCCCGCCGCGCCTAGGATGAGCTAGCCCATGACCATCCACCAGTAACAGATCCGGCTTTACTGGTAATTTGCAAAGCGCCCCGAGAAGCAGCGGGGCCTCTCTGACATAGAGCAGCCCAGGCACATACTCATAGAAAACTTTTCCGCGAAACAATGATTTTGAGACCGGCGAACTCTCACCAAGCCTTACTACGACCGCAGCAGCCACACCCTCACCATCTTTATACGCAGCATCGAGCCCACACACAAGCATACCTTCAACCACATCAAATTTACTTATCTTAACAAGCGTCGATAATTTCTCTCGCATCTTTTCAAAGAATAGCGATAAGTGCTCTTCAGACATACGATACAGAATTGCTGAAGCTGTTATTCAGTCTTTAGTATGGACAAGCCTTCCTTAATCTTATCTAATGATTTCCTCTTATGTTCTTCTAAGACATCTCTGAGCATGCTGATCGAATGGACGATTCTATTATCTCCGAGGTGATTATCTATATGGTTGTCTAGGGCATAGTAAATTATGGGCAGTCCCAAAGCATGTCCGGCGGAAAGGAGGTCGAGATTTCTCTGATTTAGCCTTCCTATTGGCGGTGAGGTGTATATTAGTAGATTAGCCTCCTGAAGCTTCTTCAATGCCTCGCTGAATGATTCTTCTGATATTTCTCTAAACGGTTCTTCAGCGATTATTCTTGCCCCAACGCTTCTGGCGACGGTATAATCGATGTCGCCCTTATGCAGCACCCCAGTCGCGAAACAGTATCCCAACCTACTAAGCAATCTATAGACAAGCAGCCCGCTCCCTCCACCTGCGATGACGAAGATTCTAAAATCACCACCATCCCTAATGACTGGCTCTGCTACGAGGGTTTCTTTGCAGAAAGTTAACTCCCCGTTAAATCCGTAAAGTTCCTCGACTCCACCCTCCTCAACAAGTTGTTCAGGAACGTCATAGACCTTGACGGCTCCCTCATTACACACTATTAATTTATCGCATAGTCTTATGGCGAGCTCGACGTCGTGAGTGGATGCAATTATGGCTATTCTCTTATCCCTGCTCAATTTTCTTAGAAGCAACATGATCTCGACCCGCCCCTTTGCGTCTAGGTGCGTAGTGGGCTCGTCGAGTATTAGTATCGAGGGCTCCTGCGCTAGAGCCCTAGCTATCATGACCCTCTGCTTCTCACCGTCACTCAGCTCGCTAAACCTTCTGTCAGACAGGGATAGTGCACCGGTAGATCTAAGCGAGTCCTCTATGACCATTCTATCACGAGCCGTAAGCCGGCCGAAGGGATCTGTATACTGATATCTCCCAATCGCGACTATCTCAAAGCTACTCAACAGTCCTGGCTGAATTCTCTCAGTAAGCACGACGCCTATTCTTCTAGCCACCTCTTGCCCCGTCATCTTACTCATGTCTTTCCCATCTATGTATATGACCCCACCCAACGGTTTCAACAATCTTGCCAAAGTCTTTAGCAGTGTTGACTTTCCAGACGCGTTGGGACCTACCACTCCTATGAACTCTCCAGGCTTGATCTCTAGCGAGACATCCTTCAGCACGACTCTATGCCCATATCCAACTGAGACTCGGTCCGTCGATAGCAATTTTAGGTCGTACCTCCTCTCAAGAGTAGTATAATCACGAGTGGAGCCCCGAAGATTGCAGTTATGGCTGTTATCGGTAAGTCCCTCGGCATCATTAGCGTCCTAGCAGCTAGATCAGCGATGGCCGTGATGATTGAGCCGACAATTGCCGAGAGGGGCAGAACGACTCGATTGTCTGACGAGCTGGACAGATACCTAGATATGTGTGGAGCCACGAGTCCGATGAAGCCAACTGGGCCGGCGACGACAGTAACAACAGAGGTCAAAAAAGACGCTAGTGCAATCGTGCCGACCTTGACGACTCGTATGTTTATCCCCATGCTTTGGGCGTAGTTCTCGCTGAGCATAAACGCGTTAAGAGGCTTCGCAAGAACTAGTGAAAAAACAAATCCTGCGATAAGGGCTATTATCAAGAAATTAACGAATATCCATTTGGCTCCTGAGAAGCTACCCATGACCCAGAAGATGAAGATGTGTAGCCTCTCTATATCTGATATGACTTGCAGTATGCTTGTTAGAGCAGATGCTAGGTAGCTTATGGCCACTCCTATTATTAGGAGCGTTGTTATTCCTCTGATAATGCCTGAGGCAAAAATCATGAATAGAGATACAGTCAACGCGCCTATGAAGCCTGCCAGATACAATGTGTATGGGTTGAATGGATTACCGATGCCTAGGCTTGTACCCATGAAAACGGCGAAAGCTATGAACAGGGCCGACCCGGAAGAGACCCCTATAACGTATGGGTCAGCGATGGGGTTTCTGAAAAAGATTTGGAGAATTGCGCCGGATATTCCTAGCGCGGCTCCACCTGCTAGTGCTGCGAGTACTCTTGGAAGTCTTATCGTATTTATTATTATGGCCGAGACGTCTTGACCGCCTAGCCCCATGAGGGCTGTTATTGATTTCTCGAGCGGTACGCTTACGCTGCCTATAGAAATAGACAATAAGACGATTAGCGGTATTATGGGCAGGAGGAGCGCCATCCAAAAAATGCTTCTATGCCTAAAAAAATTATTGGCCATCTCCATCACTCGGATATTTTTACGAAGTATCTTAACTCGTGGTCTGGGAAGTCTTCTGGATGCAGTATAGATGCGAGGTCTAGGTACCATCCCTCGACGTCGTAGAATCCGAGCTGATAGATAGTCGGCGCGTATGTATAGACTCTTCCGAGCCTGACGGCTTTCGTCTCAGACATTCCCGGCGCCTCTGAAAGCAGATCTGAAATGCTATTTAGAATGCCTGGATAGACGATGATGTCTATTTCCTCAGCGTGCCCGAGTAGTTCCTCGATGGTCGTTAAGAAGCTGCTCGTCTCTTTCACCTCACTGAAAATGTACTTAGCGTTTAGCTGTCTCAACGCCCTCGCGACGTATGACTCGCCACCCGCGGCATAAACAGTGCCCTTATAGATGCTGAACCACGCGACACTCGGGGGCTCATTATCCGCGACTTTTTTAGCCACAGTTTTTATAGCTAGTTCTGCCCTACTAAAGATGACGTCGGCCTCAGCGTCCATGTCATAAAAAGCAGCCATGAATTTTATCCATTCGAACCTTCCGAGATAGTCGTTTTCAAGGTATTCATTTATGACGGCGTATTTTATTCCCAGCTCGTCAAGCTTTGAGAGCGTCTCCATTCCAGGGAAGGCGTAGACAAAAACTATGTCTGGATTAAGCGTGAGTATTTCTTCGTAGTTAGGAGATTCAGGGCTTCCCACATCCTTGATTCTACCCTCTTGAAGCGCTTCTTTTACGTCCTCGAAATACCACTCGTACTGTCCGCCCCACATTATTCCTACTACTGAGCCCAAGATGTTTGGCTTGTATTCCTTTAGTCGCTCTAAGAGCGCTATATGGGTTGCTGACATTGCTATGACGCGCTCGACGGGAACATAGATTACTATGCCGTCTATGCCTGGGGGTGGAGATTTGTTTCTCGGCACCAGTATGAACGTTCTTTCAAGGGCGTCCTTAACGATCTTGTAGTCATCGCTCACTGTAATATCAAAGAGTCGGGCATACTTGACTCCAGAAACGCCCTTAGTGATTGTCGTCGTCTCTGTTCGGCTAACCGTCGTCGCGTATGTTATCTGAATAGTTTGTACAGAAGTGACCTTCTCAGTGATCGTGACTGGCTTGACGATTATGGCAGATAGGGAAAGCCCGGCCAGAAAACCGATGAGCAGCACCGTTACGAGCATTAATGATGTTGCTAAGATTCTCCTACTTGTCATGGATGGATAATCCATCCAACTGACCTTAATTTAAACATTACATCACGTCTTGATTCCTAACGTTACTAGTATTTAATATTTTCGCTTGAGTACACACTGCATCAGAAGATTCATGTAATTGGTCGTGTGTTTTTTAGGAGCATCCTCAACGGCAGTTATGAGGAGTGTTTATTTTTTACTCTTCTTTCTATTGGTATCGTTGCTGCATGTTGTTTAGGAGCGGGTTAATGCGCGTCTTCAGATTCCTCAAGCAAAGACGTAGAGAGATCCGTCCATCTGAAGAAGAGATGAGCAACGCCAGAATAATCATGTCTAAAGTAAGCTCGAGCAACGAGTTAGACATCGCTGATAGGGCCGCCAAGCTTAAGTCAATAATCGAGGGCTACATCCATGGAGATAGAGAAAGCTAGGGAAAGAGCCAGAGTCGCAGCGGTGAACGCGGCGATAAAAATCGTAGCAAACATGGGTAGAGACATCACGCTGGGTTTAGGTACTGGGTCGACTTCTGCAATGTTCATCCAGGCACTGTCAAAGACCGCCGGTACTGACGCCGTGAAAGCCGTCGTTCCGACCTCTTATCAATCAGAAGAGGCAGCAGCCGAAGCGGGATTCAGGATTGCGTATCTGAGAGAAGTGAGGAGACCGGACCTCTATGTGGATAGCTTTGATCAGTGCGACTCTCAGGGAAACCTCATCAAGGGAGGCGGAGGCGCTGTTACACGTGAGAAACTACTCATGACGCTATCACGCAGAGTAATTCTGATAGGTGAGGAGCAAAAACTCGTGGATAGGCTTAGACTGCCAGTGCCAGTTGAGGTTGTTCCCTTCGCTCTACATGGGTTATTAACAATCATTTCAGAGATGGGGTGGCACCCGATTATTAGGCCGGCATCGGGGAAGGCCGGCCCTGTCGTCACGGATAACGGCAACTTAATGCTTGACGTCGATGTAGGCGTGATCGAAAATCCATCAGAAATTGAGGTAAGGCTGAGACTAATCCCCGGAGTCGTTGAAGTTGGAGTATGTCCACGCAGAGGATACCAAGTCATTATAGGGATGAGTGATGGAACAACCAAATCAATTTAATTACTACTCGTTAATTAGTTCTGGTGGAAACGTTTCAAAAGGGTGACGAGAGCTGAGTTTCAGGGAGGGGAGATTGAGACGGAAAATGACCCGAGAAGCAGCAGAATATACATCGTCACTTCCGTTTGACAGCGAGATCTATAGAGAAACAATTCTGATTAATGCAGTACACTTAAAAATGCTCTGCAAACTCGGATACATCAGCAAAACCGATGCAGAAGAGGCATTAAAAATCCTTAAAGAAATGATCGAGAAGCCAATCAGCCTAGATAACACCTCACTAGAAGATGTCCACATAGTCATTGAGGATTATTTATCAAGGCATGTACCAAACGCGGGCATGAATCTCGCACTCGGAAAAAGCAGAAACGACACTGTCTCAACTGCTATTAGAATGCGTGTAAAGGAAAAAATCGTGGAGTTAGTTGATGAGGGAGTCCAATTTTTGGATGCCTTGCTTAAGAAGGCAGAAGAAGAAGTATTCACTATATTCCCCGTATATACCCATATGCAGGTTGCTGCTCCGGCCACGTTCGGATTTGTGATGACGTCCTATGCCTCGAGGATTATAGGCGCCTTGGAGTCTCTGAGTAATGCATATATGTCGGCAGACCGATGCCCTCTCGGCGCTGGAGCAGTCTGTGGATCATCCGTAAAGCTAGACAGGGAGTGGATGGCCTCGCAGCTTGGATTCTCTTATGTCTTGGAGAACGCGCTTGAGGCTTCCTCTTCGCGAGACTTTTTAATTGATTTGCAATCGTCGCTTCTCAGATTAGTTTTACCAATATCTGACCTATCTGAGGAGCTAGTCGTGTACTCTAGTGTGGAGTATGGATTGATCGACTTGCCTGATGAGTTTGCTTCAACTAGCAGCATCATGCCCCACAAGAAAAACCCAGTAGTGGCAGAGATTGGGAGAACAAAGGTATCAGAAGTTGCATCAGAATTTTTACGAACAATTATGATTCTGCAAAGAAGGATGGGAGGCTACGTTCTCGACCTACAGCAGGTTACACCATCTGTCTGGAGAGCAATCAACCAAGTACTTACAACTTTGAGGGTATATAAAGAATTGATTCCCCGTCTCTCGATTAATCAGAAGAGAGCCTACGAGCTGTGCGGGCCTCCTAGCGCTATGACTGAACTAGCTAACTATCTAACGACTAGGTGGAGAATACCATATAGGACGGCGCATAAGATTTGCGGTGAGTTGTCATCATTGATAGTCGAGGAGAAAATTAGCGACGATGCGATAAGAGAAACTCTAAGAAAACACGATATAGACATAAACTTAACTTTACAGGATGTCTTATCACTGTTAGAGCCTAAAACAGTCGTGAACTCCTACGCGACGCTTGGTTCTGCAAATCCCTACGAGGTCTCAAGAATGATTTCTCGCATGCGTGAAGAAGTAGAAGAGTTAAGAGCCTGGCTAGAGAGCAGGAAAGAGACTCTCGCCGAGATTGAGAAAACAGTATTCGAAAATTATGAGTGACTAACCCTCTTTTTTGAGAGCTCCTCGATGGCTTTAATGTATATAGAGGACGATAGGCTTAGTTCCTCGACTGAGATCTTCTCGTTTGGTGTGTGGGCTAGTAGTGAGTTTCCCGGACCACAGGCCGCTATGTCGCTACTCATCTTGAATAGGATATTCATATCGCTTGTTCCTGTCTTTTTTAGTATCTTTGGCTTTAGTCCATGTTTGATTATTGATCGGATTAATGCTCTTGGAACAGGCGATGATAAGCTGGTGCTGAATGGCTCTGTTGAGTCTATGATCGAGAGTTTACATTCATGGAGCGAGGCTATCACTTCTACCTTTTCTAAGATGGATGATGTGTCTATGCCTGGTGGGAATCTTATGTTTATTGTGGCCTCGGCCCTCTCCGGGAGCTTAGTGGGCCAATCGCCCGCCCTAATCATCGTTACTGCTGAAGTTGTCTCTTCGTAGCTACTACCGGAGAAGACTGCCTTTACCTCATTTATTGCGTTGAGGAGCTTATCTAGAGCTGAGTCGCCTACGTATGGAGCTGAGCTATGTCCTCCTCTACCACTCGCCGTTAATGTAAACGTTAGGCTTCCACGATAGCTTATCGCGATGCCTATTACTCCGGTCGGCTCTCCTACGATTATATGGTCTGCAGTGAATCCACTTTCAAGCAATCCGAGCGCCCCCGTCCCGGCGCCCTCTTCGTCAACCAGTCCAGCCACGACTACTCTGTAATCTGGCCCTATTGGCGCTTTGGCCCCTGCATAGATCATAGCAGCTAATGGACCCTTAGCGTCGACTGCGCCTCTCCCAATAATTACTCCGGACCTCTGGCTGACGGCTAGTTCTCCCGGAACGGTGTCTACGTGGCTCGCGAGGAGTATTGTCTTCTCTCCGCTGCCCCTAATCAATAGGTAGTTTCCAGTCTTGTCGATGATTAGCTCGTCGTAGCCGAGCTCCTTCTGGAGCCTTTTCATATCTGGCTCGAGCTTTCGCTCCTCTCCACTCGGCGTATATGTCCTTAGTAATGTGAGTAATATCTCTTCTACCTCCAAATTCTTGTCACCCCTTTTTCTTCAAGGACTCTTGGTACAGCTCCATCGCCTCTCCTATTACCCTGATACTCCACTCAATATCCTCGTCAGTTATTAAGTATGGCGGGAGGAATCTAAGCACAGTTGAGCCAGCCTTCAGTGCTAGCAACCCCCTCGACTGGAGGAGTCGAATTATTTCCGCTGGATTAAAACGGATGTCAAGCCCCACCATGAGACCTTTGCCCTTTATACCCCTAACTACTGATGGATATGTCTTCACTATTTCAGATAAGCCATCTAAGAGTAGCTTGCCCTTCTCGCCTGCCTTCGAAGGGACCGCGTCGCTGATCAATACTTTAACTCCGCCCGTTACTGCCGCCAGTGCTAGAGGGTTTCCACCATGGGTAGAGCCATGCTCAGCCTCCTCGACCTTTGACGCTATCTCGTCAGTTATGGCGACAAAGCTCACGGGAAATCCGCCGCCTATGGACTTCCCCGCCACCAGTATGTCTGGACTCACTCCATAATCTAAGTGTGCCCAGACGCTACCCGTCCTACCAAACCCTGACTGTACCTCATCGATAATCAGCATTGCGCCGACTCTTCTGCACCGCTCTACCAGTGCCCTCATGAACTCCTCGCTGGACACGCTGAGCCCGCCCTCTCCCTGAACTGGCTCGACTATAACTGCAGCGAACGACTCGTCTATCTTCTCTAAACCAGAGACGTCATTGAACGGTAGAAATGTGTGTTCCCATGGGAATGGATCATACCCCGCCCGGTATTTTGGGTTGTGGGTCATTCCGAGGGCGCCCATTGTTCGACCGTGGAAGCCGCCGGTAAACGAGGCAAACTTACGTCTACCTGTTCTCTTCCTCGATAGTTTCAGTGCGAGCTCCACTGCTTCGCTCCCACTGTTCATGAAGTATACGTTCCTAAGAGTTCTTGGGAGAATCTTTCCGAGAACTGCTAGGCAGTCATCGAGGATCTGCGAGTCAAATATCGGTGGGCATGTTATCATCCTAGATGCTTGCTCAGAAATCATCTGCACTATCACGGGGTTGTTATGTCCTAAAAATGCAGCTCCATTACCAGTGTGATAGTCGAGGTATCTTCTCCCCTCGCTGTCCCAGACATATTGTCCCCGAGCTCCGACTAGTCTTATTCCCCTACTGGGAAAAAACCTGATGAGCCTGGCGGACTCAGATTCTCCCATCATCTCTTAAACACTTCGACTGTAGACTTAATGATGTCGCCCGCCAAGTCATAGCCAGTGACTTGCACAGTGTTTCTAAACTCAATCACTGCGTTTATCTCGCCGACGAGGCTCTCACCACTCTTAGTCTCCATCAAATCGATGCCAAGCACTCCGCCACCGACGGCGTCGCCGGCCTTGGTTATCAGCTCGACCTGCTCATCCGTGAGGTCTGCCCTTACTGCTCTTCCTCCAAGCGCTGTATTCGTCTTCCATCGCTTACTATATCTATATATCGCTACTGGGACTCTTCCCCAGACGTAGAATGCCCGAATATCGCGATCCGGCTTGTCGATATACTGCTGGATATAATGAATCTTGAAGTGGGGTGAGTTCATCGATTCTCTAAAGTCAAGAATGTCTAGGAGGTCGTCCTCGGTTGTTGCCCTAGCAATAAATCGGCCCCAACTTCCGAGAATTGGCTTAACCACGACTGGGTATCCTAATTCACGAGCCGCCTCAACGGCCTTATCCCTGCTATAAGCTATGACCGTCTTCGGGACAGGTATGCCTCTACTCGCAAGAATGGTCGTAGTCACTAATTTATCACCACAGTCCCTGATTGTTCTATAGGGATTTACAACCGCTACGCCCTTCCCCTCAAGTATTATGGCTGATGACAACGCTCTATAATGGCTGACACATCTCTCCAACACGAAACCTAAATCACTAAATTCACTACTCGAGGTATTGTTTAGCCACTCTATTCTTTTAGGAACAAAAATAGGCCTTATCGTGTGTCCTAGACGCCTAGCAGCATCGATTAGAAGCTTTTCTTCAGTCCTGAGTAAGTCATACGCGAGCCCGATTATCACAATAAGGCTCCCCTATTCACCCCAGTCCTCGGCTACCTCTTCTGCTAGCTTTAGCATAAACTGTCCATTCTCAATTACGAGCTCTAACTGAGCACCACATTCTTGATGCTCGAACAACTCGCCTTCTAATGCATCATCAGGAATGTCGACCAAGCCCTCACATACAGGACATTTTAGCTTCGGCACTACGCAACCACCACTTTGAATTCGAAGTGCATCCCTTCATCGCTACTTATAAACATATCGTATTCAAGAATCTATATTACAAATTTTAACTCTCATGCTCTGATTAGCGTTCCCCTCATAGTGTTTATGTTCTCTAACGGGTCATCGCCTAAGCCGCTGCATATTAATGCTTGCTTGGTACCGTTCTGCACGGCATCAGCCGCCAACATAAGCTTCCTATTCATACCTGGGCCTATCCTCGCCGATAGTTCCGCTGCCTCCTGAGGAGTAAGCCTCTCAACCAACTTCTCATGATACAACACGCCTTCGACATCAGTCATCAAGACTAGCAAGTCAGCGGCCAAAGCCTTCGCTATCGCGGCCGCCGCCTGGTCACCGTCAACGTTAAGCAGCTCTCCCTCGAGTCCAAGAGCAATCGGCGAAACCACAACAATGTAGCCGTTACCAGTCAAGAGCCCTAATACCTCGTGGTTGACCTGTTTTACCTGGCCCGTATAGCCGCCATCAATCACTCGCTTACGCCCATGCTCATCCATAACCACTATCTTTTTCTTACGCTCGGCTAGCAGAAGCCCCGCATCGGCTCCGCTCAGACCAATCGCACACCCACCCAGCCTCTGAATTGCTGAGACTATCTTCTTGTTAATCTTGCCTGCCATGACTTGCACATACACGTCGAGCTCAGCCTCATCAGTGTAGCGACTCCTAATGCCGCTGGGAGAGACGACAAACTTCGGCTCTATTCCAAGCCTCTTGCACATGTCAGATACTATGTCTCCTCCACCGTGGACAAAGACAATTCTGTGATTTAGCTGCCACAACTTTACTATGCTTTTAGCGATGTTATCCATGTTTGAAGCCAGAACTCTCCCACCGGCCTTAACCACGAGCATAAACTCTCACCTATGCAGGACTAAGAGGAGGCGCGTCAAGCCCAGCCTTCTCGTCAAACCCACACATGATGTTCATACACTGAACTGCCTGGCCGGCAGCTCCCTTGATCAAATTATCAATAGCCCCGAACAGGGCGGCTCTCCTCCTACTTTCTTCCACCGCAAACCCGACATCGCAGTAATTACTGCCTATAGTGTACTTTGGGTCAGGATACTTTACGGGGCCAGTCCTCACAATTCTTATGAAGGGCTCCTTTCCATACATCTGAGCGTAGGCTCTCCAGATCTCATTGCTCCCAACACCATCGACGATCCACACGTGACAAGTAGCCAACGCGCCCCTGACGCTACCTACGGCATGAGGCACCATCGCCACGCTTATCTTCTTACCCACGAGTAGCCCTAGCTCCTGCTCTACCTCTGCCACGTGTCTATGACCCTCAGCCTCGTATGGCCGCATGACGTTTGCCCTCTCCGGGTGATGAGTACCGTGACTTGGCTCTCTACCCGCCTCGCTGCTCCCAACCTTCACGTCGACAGCTATGTGTTCAAGATCAACTAGCCTGTTCTTTACTGCCGGCGCTAGGGCTAGAATGGCTGCAGTAGAATTGCATCCTGGACAAGCAACAATGCTTGCGTTCTTTATTTCTTCTCTATGCAGCTCTGGTAAACCATAAACACTTCGTGAAAGTAGGTCAGGAAGTGGGTGCTTGAATTCATACCACTCCTCATACAGTGATGGATCCTTGAGCCTGAAATCCGGGCTCAGATCAATCACTCTAAGCCCAACCTCTAGGAGACGCCCCACAATCCCGACTGAGACACCAGCAGGAACACTGAGAAACACTAAGTCAGCACTACTAGCAATCTTATCAATGTTAAGCTCGCTGAACTTGAGGTGGATGTAGAAGCCCCTAAGGTTTAGATGAACCGATGAGAGGGGCTTACCTGCATATTCACGCGAAGTTGCAGCAACGACCTCAACTCCTTTATGAGTTGCCAAGATTCTCAAGAGTTCTCCGCCAGTGTATCCACTCGCGCCTATGACGGCGACCCTAACAGTCACCTCTTCGACACCTCTATGAGGAACTTCACCAACTCAGACGCTACATCTATTCCTGTAGCCTCCATAAATCCCTTAAACTCAGGCACACCGTTAACCTCATTGACATAAAGCGTGCCCGTGCTGTCTTCTAAAATATCGACAGAGATAAAGTCTCCCTTCACGGACTCCGCTGCCTTCAGCGTCACTTCCTCCAATACTGGGTCTAGTCTTCTTTGTACGGGCTTACCGCCTAGGGCTATATTAGTCCGCCACTCGTCGCCGACGCTGACCCTATACATCGCTCCCAACACTTCACCACCAACGACTATGACCCTAATATCGCGGTTATTTACCTCAATGTAGTCCTGCATGATGTGTATCTTGAGCTGCTGGCTGGGAAGCATCTGTCTATGCTCGAGGAGGCTCCTCCAACTAACAGTATCTGTGACGAGTGAGACGAGGCGGCCCCAGCTCCCTATCGGTGGCTTATCCACAAAGGGCTTCTTCAAAGTCCTGTAGGCCGCCTGCGCTGACTCTGCATCCATCGCTATTATGCTTTTTGGGACGTTCAGGCCAGCATTCTTAATCTTGCTTAACGTGAGTATCTTGTCACCGCATATCGAGATTGTGTAAGACGAGTTTACCGCGATTCCGCCTCCGGACTCCCTCACAGCGGCGGCGTAGAGTGCCTTGTACATTGACACTGACCTTACGAGGGAAACGTCGGCGACCTTCTCTCCGAGTGGTAGGGGCTTGTTGTTGATGTTTGTTAGGATTACCTCGCAGTTGCTGGCTTTTAGCTTGTCTATTATTAGTTTCTCTTCAAGTCTGGGATAGTCGTAGAGCATCTCAATCTTCAACTATTTTTCCACCCTTGTAGACCTCATCATCCGGCGTATCTGTTTTTCGGAAGACTTGTGCTAGGATAAAAACCCGATTCGTTAGTTAAGATTCCTAGCGTTCGGACCTAGTAGAGTTTTTTAGGTTGTCTTGTGTGGTCTTTTTGTGAGTAGTTTCCGTATTCCTACTTTTAGGGATATATGCATCGCGAGAAGAGTAGTTTCTAAATATCTTAAGCCCACGCCCCTCGTTTATTCTAGGAAGGTCTCGAGGATGCTTGGCTGTGATGTCTACTTTAAGCTTGAGAATCTCCAGCCGATTCGAGCCTTTAAGGTTAGGGGCGGCGTCTACTACATGTCCGTGATGAGGGACGAGGCTGCTAAGAGGGGCGTCGTGACCGCATCTACCGGAAATCACGCACAGTCAATCGCGTATGCCGGCGCGCTTTTCGGCGTAGAGGTGAAGATCGTGATGCCCCAAGGAGTCCCTCAGGTCAAGATCGATGCCGTCAAGGAGTTGGGCGCTAAGGTTATTATTCATGGGTCCTATTTTGAGGAGTCTCGGATGTATGCTGAGAAGCTGGCAAAGGAGAGGGGCTACTTGTTTGTACACTCGATTAATGAGCCGCTTCTCTACATGGGCGTTGGCTCGATGCATCTAGAGGTACTGGAGGAGCTGCCGGACGTGGACGTCGTGATTAATCCGCTGGGAGGCGGTTCTGGAGTTGCTAGTGGATGCATAGTGTATAAGACGGTTGATCCCTCGATCAAGGTCTTTGCGGTGCAGGCAGAGGGCGCTCCCGCGTTCTACGAGTCCTGGAGGCGAGGCGAAATAGTCGATCTGGGCAGAGTCTCTACGAGGGCTGAGGGCCTAGCCTCTGGGAGGGCCTACGAACTGCCATTCACGATCTTGAGGGGAAGGCTGGACGACGTCCTACTCGTAAGTGACGAGGAGATGGAGAAAGCTGTTAGGCTAATCTTTGACGCGATTCGCCAGGTTGCTGAGCTGAGCGGCGCAGCCTCAACTGCAGCAGCCCTCAAGATAGCGGACTCGCTGGTGAATAAGAGGGTTGTTCTAATGTTAACTGGCGGCAACATTGATGCTGATTCTTTTGTCTCTATCTTTAGGAGTTGCTCAACGTTGTAATTTTATTCTACTCATTTTTTGGTAGCATTTTTTGCTTTGTGTATTTTCTTAATTTTTTAATATTTGTTTGGTTTGTTTTTGTTGATGTATCCGCAGTTCGTAATTGAGGCTGTCTATTTCCTTGTGGTCTCGATAGTCGTGGTTTTCTTGGTCGTGTTTTATGTCTTGACTAGGAGGGGGAGGAGTGACAGTGGACCTGAAAGCGCTGGGCACGAGAAGCCTGGAGGAATGGGAAAAGGAGAGAAGAGGTGGCTGTATTTTCTCTTCTCCGTCGCTGTGATTGGTAATCTATTGTTCCTATCGCCTGTCCTGCCCTCGATCCGCTATACCCTCTATGAGAGGGAGGCAGTTATGACTATAGTGATCGAGGTGAGGGAGTATAGGTTCTATCTTCCGGAGAAGCCGATTAGGATTCCTGTAAACGTTCCAGTAGAGTTTGTCGTTGTTTCTTACGACCTGGTGTATGGGTTCGGCGTTTTTAGGAAGGATGGCACGATGGCCTTCCAGATGCAGGTCGTCCCTAAGCCATATGTCAATAGAATAGTCTGGGTATTTGACCAGCCCGGGTTATACGACATCAGGTCCACTGAGTATAGTGGGCCAAAGCATCCTTGGATGTATGTCTCAGATGCCATCGAGGTGATAGGTGAAGAAGAATGAATGAGGAGGAGAGGAAGATACTTTCGCTGAGATTTGTCGTTGTTGCGCTGGTCTTTCTAGGCCTCGCTGGGATTGAGGGGCTATTGATGCGATTAAGAATAATGAATCTGCTTGTAGATGTATTTGATGAGAAGCACTTCTACTCCATAATGACTGCCCATCCATTTGTGGGTGTATATGGATGGGCATACATGGCCGTCATGGGAGCATTCTACTTCCTAGTACCATACGTCTTGAATAAGGACATTTACAGCAAGCGAGCGGCCTATGCTAGTTTTTGGCTCATGATACTTGGAATTGCAACTATTTGGACGACCACATTTCTTACTCACTATGCTCCGCTCTATACCCTATACTGGCCCATCCCTGTAGCCGTTGACCTCGCAGGTTGGTCGCCCATCGCTATCGTTTCGTTTGGAGCAGGCGTCTCCCTAGTTTTAGCAGGTGTCCTTGCTTTCTTCTTCAACATGTTTGCAACGATCTTTCTCCCCCCGAGAGTTGCAAGTGAGAGTAGTAAAGCGAGAAGTGCAGGCTATGTCGCAAAAGAATTAATTCTCACCGCATTCAACATAGATAAACTGGTAGCCAGGTTTAGGAAGATTCCTCATTATACGTCGAGGGCTTTTGAGTATCCGGTCTTTGTCGTTGCTGTGTTTAGGGGATGTGTTGATACTACTCTGAACGCCTTCGTGATAGGCGGCGTGGGAATAATCCTCATGTCTGTGGGCGCATATTATCTTCTCCCCGGAGCGGTTCAGAATCTATCCATGATTGACCCGCTGATATACAAGAATGTTTTCTGGTGGGGGCTCGACCTGATAGCTGATGGGAACGTATTAATATTTACCGCGGGGACGTGGTATCTCATCGTTCCGCTGATATTGAATAGGAAGCTTTACGGCGAGAAGGTTGTTCGGACCGTTATTTTAGCAGACCTCGTCGTCTCGTTATTCGTCTGGAATCATCATATGCTTGCCGATACGCCGCAGCCATTCATTCTCCAAATACAGGGACAGATATTCACGTGGGGAGAACTGTTGACGATGGGCCTCACGATCTTCGCGGTGCTCGCAACGATTTGGGGAGCGAGACCAGTAAAATATTCGGCGCCTCTCAAGTTCGTTTTAGCCTCGATAAGTGGCTATGCCATTGGTGGTCTGGCAGGCATAATTCAGGCGAACTATGCGTCAAACAGATTCTTTCACAATACTCAGTGGGTTATTGGAATTCATGGACACATACAGCTGCTCGTTGGTCTCTCGTTGACGATCTTTGCGGCAATATATGCATTGTTTCCGCTCCTGACGGGAAAAGCGCTTGACGAGCGGCTGGCGGATGCTCATCTATTATTGATGGCCGTCGGCGGTGTCGTCATGGGGCTGGCCATGGGCATGGCTGGCACGTTAGGAATGCTGAGGAGGATGCTTTATCCGATGGGTCTCGGTATATACGAGTCGTTCATGAACGTAGCACTGTTAGGAGCCTCAATGATGGCTGCGGGATTTGCCGTGTTTCAAATCAACGTTATAAGAACTGTCGGGTTGACTACGATAATTAAACTATTTCTGCCTCGAAGATAATTTTTCTATTATTTCTCTCTTTTCAAGATGAGGAGCTAATCTGACTCAGCTTCTCTAGAAGCTCTAATACGTGTTTTCCCTCCTCTGTCAGTATGTAGTGTTTTACTCGTCCGTTTCCCTCGCTGACCTCCTTTATGAGCCCGTATGCTAGTTGGATCTCGATGTGTCTGTCGACTGCTTTCCAGTCAAGCCTGAGCTCGTTTGCTAGTTGCTGCCTATTCATGGGTTTCTCGAGTGTTTGGAGTATGCGCATCCGTGTGCCTGAGCCCCGCATCTTTACTAGCAGCTTGAAGATAGAGTAGTCGAACATGCTTTTTGACCAGACTGACCTGACGATTCCCTTGTAGGCGAGGGCCGCTGCTAATCCTCCCCAAGCCACTGCGGCGACGTAGGACGAGGCATTCATAAGAAGGACCCTGTTGTCTACAGGTGCTTGAGCCTCTGCCCTGAGCGGCGCCCCGGCCTCCATGACCTTTGTCTCGGCGACCGAGTAAAGCATATAGACCCACGTGCCTGTAGAGATAATGGCTATGATTAGTGATCCGTAGATGAGGATGTTCAGGGGCCTCAACTGTTACTGCACCTATTCTGCTCTCTTTAACACTATGTCTTGGGATATATATTAAGAAATGTCCTATGCTAGTGTTATTCCACGCTCAATTCCTCTAGGTCGGCCACGATTTTCCTGAGCGCTTCTTTTTCTTTCTCGTCGAGCTCTATTTGTGGAGGCCTCACGGTCGGCTCTATCTTGTGGCCACTAAAGACCATCGCTTGCTTGACCAGCGCAGCCGGCCTCCTAAGCCTACGCCTCATCTCGAAGTAGCTACTCATCGCTCGATATATCCTCCTAGCACTATCTATTCTCCCCTCAACGATAGATTTGTAAAGCACCCTCATGACACGTGGATTGAAGTTTGCCATGCTCGTGAAGGCTCCTGGAGAGCCAGCAACGAGCCCATGGAAGCAGTAGGGCTCGTTTCCCAGGAGGACCGCGATCTTATCGCCTAGTCTGTTCAGCCTGAAGGAGAACTCAGCCATGTCTGTCGTCGAGTCCTTCAAGCCAACTATACTTGGTATCCTCTCAACAAGTTCTTCAAGGTCCACCGTCGGTATCTCATATCCCAAGGCATCTGGAAAGTTATAGATGATTATTCCTAAGTCCGTGGAAGACGCGACGAGCTCGAAGTGACGGAGTATTCCCTGAAAATTATACTTCGAGTAGAAGGCGGGAAGTACTAGTAGTCCATCAGCGCCTATATCTTCCGCCGTCCTCGCCCTCCTAGCAGCCACAATGCTAGAAGTGCTCGAAACACCCGCGATGACTGGAATCCTACCGTTGACCTCGTCTACAGTTATCTCAATGATTCGACCCACCTCGTCATCGGTAAGGGAGTTCCACTCACCCATCGATCCACATGGCACAATAGCGTCCAGCTCATTCTCGACTAGGAAACTCGCAACACTCCTTACTCCATCCTCGTCGAGTGATAAATCCTTCTTGAAGGGGGTCACGCTCACGGCTATGAGACCCCTAAGATTACTCCTAACCTTATTCCTGCTCATGACTAGGCAGATAATATTGGAACTATTCGGATAAAAACTTAGAGTCAATAGACACAGCGTTCTTCCTAAGCCGTACTATTGACTCACCGTTTAGTCCTGCCTCCCTCATCAATAATTCTCTAAGCGCGGTCTGAACGACCTCGCTCCTACTGTGATAGAACTTCTGGTCCAC
>Ga0105159_1000080_pt1 | contig 26176 bp, 24 predicted proteins | sample LHCtaG_2_FD_89590 | JGI IMG/M metagenome (GOLD analysis project Ga0105159, IMG submission 89590) | Hot spring microbial communities from Little Hot Creek, USA to study Microbial Dark Matter (Phase II) - LHC4sed_replicate | ecosystem: Environmental > Aquatic > Thermal springs > Hot (42-90C) >...
ATTTAATGATGCTTACTAATGCTATTCTATGGAAGAATAGTGAGCTACATCTACCAAGATACAAAGATATGAGGAGGGTTCTATGGATGGTGATTGGAGCAAGGAAGCAGATGGGGCTCGCTGGGGACGGAGCTGGGGCATAAGCCTAGCAAGACCCACATGACATGATATTTAGCCTCGGCGAGCCCAAAACGCTTGAAGCGAGGACTGTATAGATATTTATGGGTTGCTAGGGCTACCAAACCAGCTCCTCCCCCAAATTTTTAATTTTGATGCTTTATGGCTTATTTCTTCTTTTTTGGATTTCCTCCTTCGTCTTCAGTTAGAAAATACGAATCTCTTTAAAACAAAACATATATCTATACAATAATGATATATCTTTGGGCATGTGGAAGAAGATATCTGAGAAACTCAAAAACTATCCTGCTAGATTAAACGTAATAAGAATAATGATCGAGTACGGTATAGGTGTTACAGAGAACGGCAAGATCGTTATCGGTCCAGTAGAAATACCTGAGGTATCTATTGCTAGAGCAGCAGGAGTAGATAGAAGAATAGTTAAGAAAACAGTAGAATACATTCTTCAAGATAAAGAGCTTAGAAGAATCTTCACTGGTCTTAAACCAGCTGGTGCTCTACTCGCACCTATAGCTAAGGAACTTGGATATTTCGTTGTAGAGATTAAAGCTGACCCTACTGCACCTGGAATACTTGCTGGAGCAGCTAAGATAGCTGCTGAAGAGAATATCTCTATCAGGCAAGCTGTCGCAGAGGATCCTGAACTCTTTCCTGAGCCTAAGCTAATCCTCGTATTAGATAGACCACTATCTGGAGAGGGAGTAAACAAGATGCTGAAGATACCTTACGTCAAGAGTGTTACAGCTTATTAAACAGTTTAAACTATACTTTTCTCTTCTCCCTTAATCTCTTGAGGAGTGGTATCTCTTCTAGTTTCTCACTGCTCAACAATCCCCAGATTATACCTTTAGGTTTAGGTTTATTGAAAGGAATCCGTAGTAGTTTAGTTGGTGTAGCAATTACATCAACAGGTACATCATAGGGGTCTTGTGGAACAAAATCAAATAATTGAAGATCATGGATATTAGTTGCAACGATTACATCCTCTCTCACTCGATTATATTCCCTTAGTATCGCATATTCTATCTCTCCATATCCTTCACCTTTCCCAATTCTAGAGCCATCTCTACCTACTGCAACCGAACCTACAACAATGAAATCAATCTCAGGTAAATCTTCAGGATTAACCTTTTCACCAAAAATGAATGCTCCTCTTATAGTTGCAGCTTTCTCATAGAATCCCTTCGGAATCTTTAATGGGTCTAGAAGTAGAAATCCTTCTCTAAGCCTAGGTGTAGGCATTACAAGCTTTTTTCCATCAATAAGACATCTTAACCTAATTGAGTATTGAGGTGAGTCAGGGCTAACCTTTACGATTCTAGCTCTTTTATATTCTTCAAGATTTACTATCTTCTCGCAAGCCTTTTCTGCACCTTCAAAATTCGGTATTCTTCCATACACAGGTCTAGGGAATCTCGCTACACCTTCCTCCTCTAAGATATTCCAAACCATTTCTCTAATCTTTTTCTTTTCTACATTCATAGAGGCACCATATCAATCATTCAGGGAGGCATTTTTACTTATTAGATTTAGCTCTTTGAGAATCTTCTTAAAGTTTTCTTCACACGGGTTTTCTTTGTAGTTCTTCAGAACTAGGATTGGGAAGTCTTTTACTTTAAGCATACTTAGAATCTTATGATGATGGGGACCATGTATTATGTAGCTTACTATTGATGTAACATTCTTAGGTTTACGGCTTATCCTCGCTTTACCGAAGTCAAGTATTATTGGGTGCAAGTCTTTCCTAACAACTATATGTCTTCTCGCATTGCTTAGTTCTCCATGGTCAAGACTTATGCAATCTAGTCTCCTAGTCTGTGTAAGGATCGACTCTAAAACTTCCTTCAATAAGTATATTTCATCCCGGGATATGTTATTCAACCATCTATCTAGGTCAATCCCTTGGATATACTCCATCAAGATTACATGGTCTGAGTAATCAAACAATACTGGTCCAATAGATATAGAGTTTGCGATTTTCATCATCTCAGCTTCTCTAACTAGTGTGGGTATTTTAGAATCAACTCTAAGTATCTTTCCAGCTACAATCTTGTTCTTCCAACGGGCTTTTAGTACAACTCCTCTATACCCCTTCCCAATAAATTTCAGAGAAAGTTTAGGCTCTTGGACTATGTAGACTGAGTCGACTCCCATCTCTCCTAGTTCTCTCAATATCATCGTGGCATAATTGATCATTCCAGATGGGTAAGCAAGTTGGATTAAGAGCTCCTGGTTAGATGATAATTCTTCAAGACTCATCTCTGAATCTTCTTGAGAAGCCATTTCTAAGCAGTATCTTCCTATTGTCTAATTGTTAAATGAATGGTAGACTAGCTTCAACGAATTCATTTATGAATGATCTCAATTTTCTATTTCTAATCAAATTCTCTATTGATGTTATTATTTTCCCCTTCTTTATATCTTCAGTCAGTCCTTTAGCTAAGGCAACTCTTCCCTCCTCAATCTCTTTCTTCAATAGCTTCTTAACATCAACGATTGATTCAACTCTCAATACATACAATCTAGAGTCTTCTATCCATGGTCCAGCTTCTCTCTCAGGGCTACCCCTCCATTTCTTTATGAATTCTAGAGAGTTCGGATGGTATACTGGTGGACCCTGATGGAGACGAGCATACGGAAGCTTGTCGTTATTTATTTCAAATAGTATTATACATGTTTTTTCTTCATCCGTCCATGAGTCAGATCTATATATTTTGAAACCTAGTCTTTCAAGTGTTCTCTTTACTGCTTCTTCACTCTTCCTCAGTTCACCCCATAGAACGTCCGGTGGCTTCCACTTAGATAGCTTGAATAATATCCCAATGAATTTCCTCTTCCTTATCTTCCTTCTTATATTAGAGACTCTAATTGTTGGAGGTTTAGGTTTAAAGAATTCTATACTTGGAGATTCTAGGAAGAGTCTTGAAGCAAGGATAAGCTCGGATAATCTCTCTTCTGAGACTGCAGAAGCCGCATTTCTATACTTATCTACCGGGTCTATTACGATTAGTGGTTGATTGAGAAAAAGCTTTAACACTTCATCAATGGAATCATAGCATTTCTCTATATCTATTATGATGGGGGGTTTCCACTTAGAGATTGCCTCTATTGTCTTAATGAAGTCTCCATAGTTTAATATTAATAGTTCTGTAAGATAGCCGCTGAATCCTCTAACTTTTATCTCTGCACCATATACTCCGCATCCAACCATGAATGCTTTCATTAATCTAACATGGTCTCCAACCTCCGGCTTCATCTTCTCGATAATATATCTTGTATGATATGGTGTTCTATCCGTAGCGCTAAGCCAGTTAGGTGGTGTAACATCATAGCATGCAACAATATTTACTGCTACATTGTTTATCCTACCCTCTACATAAGGGTGGTCTGCATACATTAGTCTAGGTTTACCATCTAAGTCTTTTAGGATCTTGAAGCCTAACTCTACTATCTGCTCCTCCATTTCTTCACGAGGAATCTTAGAGTCGAAGTGTATGAAAATGTCTACTTCTTCTCTACCTCTTATCCATGTCTTCTTTGCTAGAGATCCTTCAAGGGTTATCTTAATAATACCCTTATAATCTGGAGAGTATTTCTCAGCTCGATGAATTATTGTGTTAGCCAGGTCCATCAAGTATCCTTCTTCTTCTCGACTAGGCTTATAGAGTTTAAGAGCTTCACCCAATACATCGCTTATCATCATGGGTTCCTCCGGCTTTCACAACCAGTAAATCACTATATATTGGTCCCTTAGGTGTCAGTATACTCTTTTTTACTTTAAGAGCATCTATTATCTGTTGACCTAACTGGATATCTCTTAATTCCTGTAGCTTCTTTAAAGCTTTCTCCTTATCTTGGATATATTTAACTCTAGCAATAGTTAAGTGGGGGGTGAATCCTCTCTCATCGTATTTGAATCCCTTCTTTCCAAGACTATCTAGCAGCTGGTCAAGTATATTGTTAAGAGTATTAGTCGGATCTTCTACCTTTAGCCAGATTATGTTTATTCTATTTCCTCCCGGAAAATACCCAACGCCTCCAACTTTTACTTCGAATCTGTTAAAACTCACTCTACTTACTTCATCTAAAACTATCCTTAGCTTGTTCTCGGAGAGTTCTCCCAGAAACCAGAGCGTTAAATGGAGATTCTGCGGCTCGACATCCTTACCAACAATACCTGAATTTTTTAAATCCTTCTGGATACCTTGAATCTTCCCAACTATCCCAGGATCATCAAAGTCTACTGCGATAAAAGTTCTAGTAAGTTCACTCATCCCCTCTCTATCTTAAAATACTACCTTAAATTTATTCCCTAAGCTTCTTAAACTCTAACAGCTTCTCAACTATCATCTTCGTATTCTTTTCTAGCTCTCCTTCAGCATTCTCAACCCAGATTGCTTGGTGAGGTCTAAGGTGATAGAAGTATTCATAGAATCTTCTTACTTGATCTTGAATCTCCGTACTTTTCTCTATTTCTTCTTCAATACCTCCCTGGCCTTCTTTCACCTCTAGTCTACGTTTTCTATCTTCTTCTCCTACATCAACGATTACATATAAGTCAGGGTTAATGAAAACCTTAAGCCCGACCTTCTCTACGAATTCGATGAACTGTTTAAGTTCTTCTTCTCCGACTTCTCCTCCTCTTGCCTTAGAAAGAGCTAAACCGTAAACTATTGAGCAGACGTAGTATCTATCAATGAAGTAATAGTCAGGTTTCTCTTTCTCAATTTCTTTCTTCATTAATGCTGAGTCGTCTGAAGTATTAGCTAAGAATAGAAGCATCCGTGTCAGATGGTCAACTTCAGGTCTATTTCCATACTTCCTCGCAAATACACCTGAAGGTGTATTGCTTGGAGTCTTATACTTTAGTACTTTGAAATTCATCGAGTTTAATATGTTTGAGGTCTTGTTTAAGAGGGTGGTCTTCCCAGCCCCGTCTACTCCTTCCCAGACAACTATGATCGTCTTATTATGCATTTTATTCAAGAAGAATATATAAGTTTGATGTTTTTATGGTTTACTTCTTGATGTATGGACGTATAATGTTTAGTATTTGAGCTACGACTTCATCTTCGGTTCCAGTAATCCTTTGTCTAGCTCTTTCACCTACCCCCATCTCTCTAAGCTCTTCCACGATGCTTCTACTACCCTTTAATCCTACCTCTTCCTCGTTTAATTCAAGATCTTTTATACTCCAAACCTTAAGCTTGAACTCCTTGTCTACCCATCTCTTCCTTCTAAAGTCTGGAAATCTAGGTGTATTACAACCATATTCGATAGAGAGCAGGACTGGGGGGGTGCATTCCAAGACTTCATAAGCACCTTCTAATACTCTTTTAGCTCTGATTCTTCCATCTATGATTTCGATTTGGTTTACGAATGTTATCTGAGGTATGTTGAGGAATTCTGCAATACTTGGAGGTACATGACCCGTTCCAGCATCGCTTGACTCTTCTCCACAAAATATTAAGTGATATTCTCCGACCTTCTTTATAGCTGCAGCTAGTGTTCTGCTTGTAGCAAGGGTGTCTGCGCCTGCGAATGCTCTATCTGATACGAGAATAGCATCGTCCGCTCCCATAGATACAGCAAGCTTCATGTATGGTTCCCAGATCGGTGGCCCCATACCTAGGACTGTTACTTTACAGCCATGCTTATCTTTTAGTTGGAGTGCAGCTTCCAAGGCATTCTTGTCAGCTGGGTTTATCTCATTTTCTACTCCTTCTCTAATTATAGTCTTAGTATTAGGGTCTAATCTAACCTGTTCAGACTTTGGAGTAACCTTCATACATACAATTATATGCATCATTCGATCTCAGCCTCCAATTTCTCTAATAGTTTAGGGATAATCTTGTATGCATCCCCGACTATTGAGTAGTCAGAGTATGAATGGATAGGTGCTTCAGGGTCTATATTAATAGAGATTATCTTTTCAGCTCCTGCAACTCCAGAGATAAAGTGGGCTGCCCCACTCGCACCAAATATCAATGCTATTTTTGGCCTCACCGTTTTCCCGGTTGCTCCAACAAATATATCTCTAGGGACTAGACCTTCATCTGAGAGAGGCCTAGTTGCTCCGAAGGCCCAGTTCAATTTCTCTGCAAGCTTCTTAGCTGCTTCGATATTTTCTCTTATACCTATTCCAGCTATTACGATTGCTTCAGCTTTACTAATATCTTCAACTGTGTAGAATACTCTTTCAATGGTCTTAATTGGAGGCTCTGGGAGCTTACCGATATCTATTCTTTCTACCCTCCCAGTTCTTGTAGGGTTTGGCTGAGGCTTAGGGAATGCACCAGGCCGTACGGTTGCCATCTGAGGCTTAGTTAGACACTTAGTTACAGCCATTATCCCTCCTCCGAATCCTGGTACGCCTGCTAGTAGTACTCCATCTCCAATTATGTCTAGCCAGACAGTATTAGCTGATAATCCTAGGTTTAGTTTTGCAGATATTCTACCAGCGAGGTCTCTACCATTCCTAGTAGCAGGATAGAGGATTATGTTGGGTTTATACTTCTTGATCACTCTTGATAATGCTTCAGAGTACGGTATTGTTGAATACTCTTGAAGTAACTCGTCTTGAATAGTGTACACTACGTCTGCTCCGTAAGTTATGGCTACTTCAGCAAGTTTATCTAGGTTTCCAGCTCCCAATAATACTCCTGCTACTTTATCTCCGTATTTATCTGCTAGCTCACGAGCTTTCCCCAGAACTTCTAGTGAAGATTCGATTATTTCTTCTCTACGTCTCTCTAGGAATACCCAGATATTTCTATGTTCTTGATTCATTTTATGCACTCCTGCTCAATGATTGATTAACCAATTCTATGACGTCTTTAATATTTAAGCTTAGTTTCTTAGTTTTTACGCTATCTTCAAAGTTTTGAATACAGAATGGGCATGGAGCTACTAATGTTTTAGCTCTCGTCTGAGCTGCCTGCATAATCCTGTAGTGAGATAGCCTATCACCATGAATATCTAGGAAGTGTCTTCCACCACCGCTTCCACAGCATATCGCATTTTCCTTAGCTTCGTCCATCTCTACAATCTTTAATCCAGGTATACTTGACAGTATCTTTCTAGGTTCTTCATATATCTTGAGGTGCCTCCCAAGATAGCATGGGTCATGCACTGTTACTTCATCGTCCATAGCTTTATCCATTTTAATTCTTTCTCTCTCTATCAAATCGTGGAGAAACTCTATGTAGTGGAAGGTAGCTATCTTTAATCCATATCTAGGATATACTTTCTTAAACATATATGCAGAATGGGGTGAGATCGTTATTATAGCTTCAGCTCCAGTCTTATTGAATCTCTCAATATTCTGGACTGCAAGCTCTTCTAGGAAAGCCTCTTCACCAATGTTGTATACAACGTCTCCGCAGCATCTTTCTTCTTTACCGAGTACTCCAAAATCCACTCCTGCTGTTGAAAGTACGTTTGCTAAAGATCTAGCTATTTTCTGCAATCTTTTATCAAATGAGACTGCGCATCCAACATACAATAGTACTTGAACTTTCTGTTTTGAGGCATCTTTAATGTTTAAACCTTCAGTCCATGCCGCTCTCTCTATACTTGAGCCTGGAAAAGCAGTTCCATCTTCATATATCATCCAGAGTATTTCTTCAAATTTCTGAGGTAGCTTCCTCTTCTCTGTAGCAAGCTGTCTATATCCTCTAACTACTTCGGTGATCCTAATAGACCATGGACATTTAGCTTCACAGAGACCGCATGTTGAGCAGTACCATAGATTTCCATCATCATATATTAGCCCGAGCTGAGCACTTCTAACAATCTTTCTAGGATTAACAGTTTGGGGGTTTAGTAAATTGAATGGGCATGAACCAGTGCATGTTCCACATTGGTAGCAGTAGTCTGCAGCTCCAGAAGTTAATCGTGCTAGTTTCTCAATTAATTCAACATCAACTAGTTTAGCCTTCATCACTTCTTTCCACCTACAAGCTTTTGAATAGATTCAATTATTTCTTCTCTTGGGATCTTCTTGATTAATTCATCTATCTCCTTCATTTTAGCTGCCCACCTCTTACTTTCTGCTGCGCTATTCCAGTGTAATATCAATCTTTCAGGATTGATTCCTCTAGCTTCCAGTATCTTCTTCATCTGCTTAACTCTCCTCTCCGTGTTTAGGTTTGCGTAATTGTAGTGGCAGTCTTGTGGCCAGCAACCTGTAACTGCAACTACTGCAGCACCTTTCTCGAATGCTCTTAATATAAGCTTCTGTGAGACCCTAGCTGAACACATCGTTCTTATCACTCTAGAGCTTGGTGGATACTGAAGCTTCTCTATACCTGCTTGGTCTGCACCTGCATATGAGCACCAATTACATGTAAAGACTATAGCTTTCTCGTTCGGTCTATCTTCTAACGCTGCATCGATCTGTGCAATAATCTGTTCATCCGTAAACCCTGGAGCCTCAATAGCTCCAACCATACATTCGGCCGAACAGTTTCCACATCCTTGGCATAATGCACTAATCAATTCTAAACTCTTTCTAAGCTCGCCTCTAAGAGCTGAGAAAGTACATACTTGAGCGCATCTCTGACAGTATGTACATTTATCATAGTTTATCCTAGGTACTAGCGGCTCCTTATCAATAGTATCTTTTGCTAGTAGTGCTGCTGCCTTAGCTGCTGCAGCTAAGCCTTGTGAGATTGCTTCTCTAACATCTTTCGGGTTTTGGGATGTCCCTGCAAGGAATACTCCTCCAACCATTGATTCGACTGGTCCAAGCTTTGGGTGGAGTTCGAGGAGGAAGCCTGCTTCATCTCTAGATAGCTTTAATTGTTCGACGATTGGATTTATCTCATCGTTTGGAACAAGACCTACATTTAATACTACTAAGTCTGCAGGTATGCCGATTTCTTCTCCTAGTAGTTCATCTTTCACGTACACTAACCCATTCTCAATTTTAATAGCTTCTTCAGGTTTCTTCTCAGGGTCGTATTTCACGAATCTGACGCCTAATGCTCTTGCTTTCTCGTATAGTTCTTCAGCTTTCCTACTGTAAGTCCTGATATCTTTGTAGAGTATGAATACATTCTTTCCCATCTCTCTAAGCTTAGTTGCTTGCTTTATCATTACTTGACAGCAGAATCTTGAGCAGCCTTTTGAATCGTATCTAGAACCTACACAGCTAATGAAGACTACATTCTTAGCATTGAGGTCATTGTTATTCTTGAATATCTGCTCTAAGTCGAAGGAGGTTATTATGTTCCCACCATTCGTCTGGAAGGTTCCCTGGGGTTGGTAGACTTTGGCACCAGTCGCCATAATGATTGCTCCAACCTCAAGCTTCTCTCCATTCGATAGGTTTGCAATAAAGTTTCCAATATACCCGCTTACTGATTCAACTTTTGCATTCAGGATAACCTTCACACCTGAACTATATACTTCTCTCTCCATTTCATATAGTAAATCTTGAGTTCTTATCCCCTCTGGAGCTATAACGTCGAGATGTCTTACAAGCCCACCTAACTGGCCTTCCTTCTCAACTAGGTATGTTTCAAAGCCTTGGCGAGCTAAGCTTGCTGCTGCAGCCATTCCTGCTACGCCGCCGCCGATTACTAGCGCTCTCCTAGTTACTGGAAGCTTTACAACATATAGAGGCTTGAGTAGCTTAGCTTTAGCCACAGCCATCTTGACCATATCTAATGCTTTCTCCGTAGCCTCTTTCGGGTAGCCTGCGTGAACCCATGTATCGAGATTACGTATGTTCGCCATTTCAACTAGGTACGGGTTTAAGCCTGCCCTCATGGCTGCTCCAGCAAAAACTGGAAGATGGGTTCTCGGGGAGCATGCAGCTACGACAAGCCTATTAATATTCTTCTCCTTAATCACCTGCTCAATGTATTTTGTGTATACGCCTGCGCATGCGAATCTAAGATCTTCTGAGTGGACTACCCCAGGTATCTTTGCAGCTTCTTGAGCCAGCCATTTTACGTCTGCGACACCTGCGATGTTTGTTCCACAATGACATATGAATACGCCTACTCTAATCTCTCCTTCCGCAGGTATCCTCTCTTCAAATTCTAGTTTAGGCCAAGTCTTCTTCTTTACATATTCGAGAGCTGCAGAGGCTGCTGCACCTGCTTCTGTTACGCTATCTGCTATGTCTTTTGGACCTGAGGCGCTTCCACACACGAAGATCCCTTCTCTAGTTGTGGCTATCATTTTTCCACGCCATGGTCTTGTCTTAATGAATCCATCTTCATCCAACTCTATACCTAGTATGTTTGCAAGCTTGGCTAGGTCAGGTGGAGGCTCAGCTGCTGCTGCTAAAACAACCATATCATATTCTTTTTCTTCCATTCTTCCTTCTCCAATGTTTTCATATCTCACCTTCAGTTTATCTCCATCGGGGATCACTCTTGCAGCTCTTCCTTTTATGAATCTTACACCTTCATCTTTAGCTCTCTTATAGAAGCCGTCGAAACCTTTACCATACGCTCTAATATCCATGTACAGAATGTCTACATTCTTTATTCCGTGTTCAACTGTCTGAACAGCTTCTTTAATCGTATACATACAACAGAATCTTGAACAATACTTGTTATATCTAGGGTCTCTTGAACCGACACATAGGATGAAGCATATGTTTTCCGGATGACGACCATTACTTGGTTTAATTATTTCTCCACCACTTGGACCAGTTGATTGTAATAGTCTCTCATACTCCATGGAGGTTAAGATATCTGGATGTAGACCATAAGAGTAGTCTGGTATCTTGGTTACGTCGAAAACTTCAAATCCCGTAGCAACAACTATCGCTTTAACCTTCTTCTTTATCATCTTAGGTTTCATGAAGAAATCTATACATTTAGGACCACAGACTTGTATACATCTATCGCATGGTAGATAGTTTGGAGGCTTATTCAAACAGTTATCAATATCTATAACGTATGCTCCTGGCTCAGATTGTGGGATGGGTGTGTATATTGCTTTTCTAGCAGCCATACCATAATCGAATTCATTCTTTAATAAGACTGGGCATGCATCTACACAGAGACCACATCTACTACATTCATCTGTTACATACCTAGGCTTCTGGTATATCTCAACAATATAATCTTCACCGTCCTTCTCGACATTTACTACTTCTGCAAGAGTTAGCAGCTCTATGTTTGGATGCTTACCAACTTCGCTCATCTTCGGCGCCTCGATGCATATTGAACAGCCTAGTGTTGGGAAATTCTTATCAAGTATCGCCATCTTCCCACCTATCGTAGGGGTCTTCTCAACCAGCACTACTTTTACGCCGGCATTAGCAAGATCTAAGGAGCATTGTATTCCAGCTATCCCTCCACCTATAACTAAGACTTCATCACCCATCTATATCTTCACCTCCTTCACATTTTCCATACCAAGCCTGAAGGCTGTCTTATTCAATTCAGCCGCTCTAGGGAAGGTTTCAATAATTGTCTGTAAGAGTATGTCTTCGTTAACTATCCCGAATGCTTTAACGAATGCTCCAAGCATTACTATGTTTGCAACTATCCTTCTACCTAGGCTATCCGCTATACTCGTAGCATCTATTGAGTAGATCTTACTGGGATAGCATTTGATGTCTTTTACCAGTTCTCCATCTATGAGAAGCATACCATCCTTCTTTAATGATGAGCCATCCCTATTCATCCCATCCTGAGACATTGCAACGAGAATGTCAGGTCTAACTATTAGAGGAAATATTATAGGCTGGTCGGATATTACGATATCCGCTCGAGACCATCCACCAGTCTTCTCAGGTCCATACATTGGTCTCATAGCAGAATCAAGCCCCTGCTTAACAGCAGCTCTACCCAAGATCTCTCCAGCTCTAATTACTCCTTGACCGCCGAAACCCGCCCATCTTATATCCCATCTCACTTCAACCACCCCGCTTTCCTGAAAACTTCCAGTTCTAGCTCGTGGTATGTCGGTACTTCACGGTCGACGAAGTTTCCTAAGATTATTGGTTCACCTGGCCTGAGAGTTATACCTACCTTGTTTAGGTCAGCTGAATGATCTACTATACAGTTTTCCAAGAATAGCTTGATGAAGTCTCTACCTTCTCTTAAATCGTTATAGGAGCCGAAGCCTACTGGGCAGGGAGAGATTATCTCAATGAATGCTAATCCTTTAACCTGTAAAGCTCTCTTCATAGCGTCAGCAAGCTGTCGAACATGTAGAGTAGTCCATCTCGCAACGAATGGTGCTCCTAGAGCTGCCGTTAACAACGGCAAGTTAAATGGAAACTCTGGGCAGCCATACGGGCTTGTTGAGCTCTTAGCTCCTAAAGGTGTAGTCGAGCCCATCTGGTTTCCAGTCATCCCATATATGAAGTTGTTAACTAGGAAGACGTTTATATCTACATTTCTTCTGACAGCATGGATGAAGTGGTTTCCACCTATGGTTACTAAGTCCCCATCTCCAGATATTACTGTTACTTCAAGGTCGGGTCTAACGATCTTCATTCCTTCAGCGAATGCTATTGGTCTTCCATGAGTTACATGGTAGGAGTCTAATCTAACATATCCAGCGATCCTACCGGTACAACCTATGCCCGAGACAATTACATGCTTGTCTATAGGGATATTAGATGCTGCAATTGCTTCTACATAACATTTCAATACGGTTCCGAGACCGCATCCCGGACACCATATGTGAGGGAATCTCTCTCTTCTTATTAGATCGTCTCTCGGCGATTCCTCAACTATCTTTTCTCTTAAAATTTGTTTCTGAGTCATTTTTCCTACACCGCCGCTCTAATACCATCAAGAATATACTCTGGTGGGGGTACGTAACCTACTGGATAATTTATTCCGGCTACGGGGCATTCTGCAACTTCTCTTACAGGATGGATCAGCTGACCCATGTTAATCTCCGCTACAAGCATTCTCCTAGCATACTGGCTAGCAACCCTGACTGGGTCTTCTGGGAAAGGCCATAGAGTAAGCAATTTTATCATTCCAACCTTTAAGCCTTCGCTTCTCGCCCTCTTTACTGCTTCTTCCGTAGACCTCGCTGTTATACCAAAGGTTACAACAACAACATCTGCATCATCTAGATACAATGTTTCATATTTCCACAAATTCTTGGCATTCTTCCTAACTTTGATAACAAGCCTCTCGATAAGCTTATGGGAGTCTTCAATCTCCAGGGATGGATATCCTCTTTCATCATGCGTTAAGCCTGTCATATGTATTCTGTACCCATCTCCAGCTGCTACAAAAAGGGGTACGAGTGTTTCAGAACTATAGGGAAGATATTCTTCTCTAGGTCCACTATATCGCTTTCTGTTAATAATTTTTATTTTATCATATCCTGGAACCTGCAGTCTTCCATACATGTGCCCTACTACTTCATCAGACAATACTATTACAGGTATACGTAACCATTCAGATGTATTGAAAGCTTCTATTGTTAAGTCGAAGAATTCTTGAACTGTTGAGGGTGCGTAAACTACTAATTCATAATCTCCATGTGAGCCCCACCTAGCCTGCATTACATCACCCTGCCCAACAAAGGTTGGTATACCCGTGCTTGGACCAGCTCTCTGAACATTGACTATAACACACGGGAGTTCAAGCATCGCAGAGAGGCCTATCGTCTCCATCATAAGGGAGAAGCCAGGTCCAGATGTAGCAGTCATAGCTTTTACGCCTGCAGCAGAAGCTCCACACACTGCTACTATACTGGCTATCTCATCTTCCATCTGTATGAAGTGTCTTCCAAGCTGAGGCATTCTTCTACTCATATGCTCAGCAATCTCGTTGGATGGGGTTATTGGGTATCCTGCATAGAATTCGCATCCAGCTATTAATGCTGCTTCAGCGCAAGCAACGTTTCCCATCATGAAATATGTTCCAGGTTTGAGCAGTTTGAGTTCTCCAGACATTAAACATACTCCCTCCTGTCAACTTCCACTACAAATATAGCGAACTCAGGACATATCCATTCGCACATCTTGCAAGCAATACATTCTATTGCTTTACCATCTGCTATCTTTGGCCACCGGTAACCCTTTATATTCCTCTCTTCACCAACCGTTAGCACGTCTTTAGGGCATAAATCGATACAGTAGCCACATTCCTTGCATCTCTCGGGAATCACGTGGATGATTCCTAGAGGGACTTTCTGTAAATGCTTATTTATGGGTTCTCTTGCAAGTTTTAAAGACATCTAGAACCCCCAACCAAGTACTTACGAAATGTACTTGGTTGAGGCTTTATTTAAGGAAAATCTAATATTTGCGATTTTCAAATATTTTCCCCGGGACTCTATGGTCAGCGATGAATTACTCCGTCTAATGAGGCAATTCACGCCGAGCGAATTTACTGAAGATAACTTCGTCGATTCGCCGCCTTTATCTATTATTGAGAAAACGGATGGACGGAACCTTATAATTGTAGCGAAGAATAGTAGGGGCATAAGTTTACTTCAAGAATTATCGTATAGGAATTATGTGGAGAAGTTACGTGAAGACCTATACATTACTGATAGATTGTCTATGATTGATGCATTAACAAAATTTTTATGGATTATTAGAATTTCATGGAAGAATGAAGAAACCTATCTTCTGTGGGCCCTCATAAATTCACTTCTGAAAACATCTGACCTAGAATCTCTCAAATCAACATTATTCAAAGAGTTCAATATCGAGTTAGATAAATGCTTAAGCAAGCTTAATATGAATTCTACGCAAGAATATAGTAAGCTCTTAGAACCACTCTTGTCAAAACTAGAGCAGCAATTGTCAAGGATACCCCCAGTCTTACTGCAGAAAATTATTGACCACCTATGTATTCACGGTGAATTAACAGTTGAAGAACTCTCTACAAGATTTATCAGAGAAGGAGTTAGTGTTAGTACACTGTATAAAGCATTATCGAGATTAAAGAAGGAAAACTATGTTAGAGTTGTAAAACATGTAAGAATAAGTAGTCGTGGACCTATGAGGGAATTACTAGCATCTAATTGTAATAAATGCTTATATAATTACTCTTCACATGATACATGCTATAAGTCCAGCTTGAATCAATTATCAGCAATCCTTTACGCATTCTACAACAAATCTTTAACACCTAGAGACTTGGAGAAGCTATACATAGAGTTTAAGTCTATACCCTATCCTCAAAGAGTAATTAAAAGGATAAACGATATACTTATATCTTTAAGCGTTATAAGGTCGAGGTTGGAAGACAAGCTAACCAGTTCTATCCTACATAGGATTCAGGCTGCTACTGGAATAAACATTGTCTAGAAGCTTAGGTTAAAGAAAAAGAGAATATTATTGAGGTTAAGCGTATAGTCCTACTTCCTCAAGTTTTAAAAGTTTATTCCAGTCTTCTTCTACCTGTTGCTTAAGCATCTCAAGAATACGTTTATTCTCTGGTTCAAAGAGGTGTCTGAATCTTCCTTGAGCTTCTAAGAATTCTTCGAGAGGTCTAGGTCTGGTTACTCTAATATTTATTCTAACTCTACCATTTTCTACCTCGATTATCGGGAAGTATCTTGTTTCAACAGCTAATCTTGCTATCTTTATGGTTTGAGATGGTGGATACCTCCACCCTAGAGTACAGGGGGTTAAGACATGGATGAATGTAGGTCCATCTATTTCTAGAGCTTTCCTAACCTTATTAATGAAATCGAGTGGGTGAGAGATTGATGCAGTTGCAGCATAAGGTATTCTATGAGCTACAACTATACCGATTAAGTCTTTCTTCCTCTCCTGTTTTCCTGGTATTACTTTACCTGCCGGGGTTGTCGTCGTTGCTGCACCTAATGGTGTTGCTCCAGACCTCTGTATCCCAGTATTCATGTAGGCTTCGTTATCATAGCATATGTATAGCATTTTATGACTTCTCTCAAGGGCTCCTGAAAGTGCTTGTAATCCTATATCGAATGTTCCACCATCCCCGGCTATAGCTATAACGTCATGCATCTTTCCACGCCCCTTCTTCTCTAGTATTCTAAAGGCTTCACTTATACCGCTTGCAACAGCAGCTGTATTCTCAAATGCAACATGAACCCATGGAAGCTTCCAGCTAACATATGGAAACAGAGATGTTGAAACCTCAACACATCCAGTAGCATTAACGACTAAAGTAGGCATCCTAATAGCTTTCATAGCAAGCTTCATAGCTAATGAAGGACCGCATCCTGCACATAGCCTATGACCTGGTGCAAAATAATCTTCAGTAGGTACATCTCTTATCGTCTTAAAATATTTCTGGGCTGGCTCCATACTATTCCCTCACCCCCCACCAATAGACATCTTGGTCAAATCTGCCCACTTCTACCGACTTAACCAGTTTATTGAATAGCTCTTCAGCGTCTGTAAGCTTGAAGTCTCTTCCACCAAGTCCATAGACGAAGTCTGCGACCATTGTTCTAATCCCATTCTTATATAGAGTTGAGAGTATATCTGTGTACAACGGTCCTCCAACCCCTCCATATGAGTATGCCCTATCCATTACTGCTATACATTTAGCATTCGCTAAAGTGTTTGCAATTTCTTTCTCAGGGAAAGGTCTATACATAGTTAACCCGACTACACCTATATTCACATTCCTTCCTCTAAATTTCCTAGCAACATATCTTAAAGTCTCGACAGTTGATCCTAATGCTACAACTATGATCTCAGCATCTTCTACAAAGTATGGAGCTGTCAGGTTGTATAATCTCCCAGATATATTCGAGAAAGACTCAGATGCTTTCCTAAATACTTTAGGAGCCTTGATAATTACTTCATATAATTGTCTTCTAAATTCCATGTATGTATCTGGTAGAGCCATCACTCCATATGCTAGTGGTCTATCAAAATCTATTCTATAAGGGTATGGTATATGAGGGATGTACCATTGTACATCTTCATCCGATAATACTTCTAGAGGTTCAACACTATGTGTTAAAATGAATCCATCCAAGTTTACAGAGACTGGTAGAAGAAGTTCAGGATCCTCAGCAATCTTAAACGCCATTAATGTAAGGTCATAGGTTTGCTGAACATTATTTGCGAATAAGTGAACCCATCCAGTATCTCTTGCGTTCATTACATCTGAGTGGTCGCAATGTATGTTTAGAGGAGAATTGAGCGCACGATTAGCTATAGCCATAACTATGGGTGCGCGCATAGAAGAAGCTATATGTAGTACTTCATGCATCAATGCAAGCCCCTGGCTGGCGGTTGAAGTAAAAGTTCTAGCCCCAGCAAGTGCGGCACCGAGGCATATAGATATAGCTGAATGCTCGCTCTCAGCTTGTATGAAGGCTGCGTTTAACTCGCCATCTGCGACGTATCTACTTAGCCTCTCAACTATTATTGTCTGAGGGGTTATTGGGTAAGCTGCAATAACATCAACATCAGCTTGTTTAACAGCATATGCTACTGCTTCATCACCTGTTAAAGCTATCTTTCCTATTTGTTTTAGTTCACTCACATCTTACTCCTCCACCATCTTTATTGCTTTAGGAGGGCAGACTTCAGCGCATATCCCACAACCTTTGCAAAATTCATAATCTATCTCTACACTTCCACCATTTATCCTCTTGACAGCCATATCTGGACAATATATCCAACAGAGAAGACACTTTGTACATTTAGACTGGTCTACTACGGGTTTTTCAATCCTCCAAGCCCCAGTCTTATACTCTAGGGACGTAGGAACTTTAACTATTGCTGCGGGAGGCAGAGTCTTCCATGAAAACTCACCTTTAATTATCTTATCTACATCTATCTCAGTCAATAAGCCTCACCTCATCATATGCTCTCCTTAGAATTCTAATATTTGCCTCAACTAGTTCTCCTGAAAATCTCTTACTCAATACTTCCTCAATAACATTTAAGCTAGGCACCCTCAAAACTTTAACTAAACTACCCAGCATTGGGATATTAAATATCGGTCTGCCCGCCTCTTCAATTGAGATCTTCTTAGCATTGAGAGCATATATCTTCATTCCAAGAGGTAGAGTAGACTTATCCATACTTAAGACATAATCTCCGAGATTCAAGAATAACATCCCATCCCCCTTTAATCCTTCAGAATATAACTTAAAATTTCGAGACATACCCGGATCGATGATCACTACTATATCGGGGTTGTAAACACCTGAATGTATCTCTATAGGTTCGTCAGCTATTCTTGTAAATGCTTTTACAGGTGCACCAGACCTCTCAGGTCCGAATTCTGGGAAATGCTGAGCATATTTTCCTTCTAGAACAACTGCCCTGGCAAGGATGTCGCTAACCGTTACTACTCCCTGCCCGCCTCTCCCGTGCCACCTAACCTCGATCAAATAATAAAACACCCTCAGTAACTACTATAATACTCAACTCTTAACTATTCTCTACTCCAACATCCTTGAAAAATCTATGTATTAATAGTTGTAGGAATGTTTTATATATTGTAAAGCATCCCTACAATGTTAGAGATGGATTACCTACGTAAACCAAGCTGGATTAAAGTTAGGCTCCCAGCTGGCCAAGAATATAGTAGAGTCAACAGTGTTATGAGAAGGCATAAGATACGTACAGTATGTGAAGAGGCGTTATGCCCTAACATTTCTGAATGCTGGAGCCGTCTCAATGCAACGATAATGATACTAGGAGATACATGTACTAGGTCATGTAGATTTTGTGCAGTTAAGTCTGGAAAACCGGGAGGTATAGTAGACTTAGAAGAGCCTAAAAGAGTTGCTGAAGCAGTCCTAGAACTAGGGTTACGATACGTTGTTCTAACCTCAGTAACTAGAGACGATCTAGAAGATTGTGGTGCATCAATATATGCTGAGACTGTAAGAGAGATAAGAAAGAGAAGTAAAAACACCTTAATAGAATTGCTTATTCCCGACTTTAACAATAATGTTAAAGCGTTGAAAACGGTTGTAGATTCAAGACCAGATGTTATAGGTCACAACATAGAGACGGTGGAGAGGCTTACACCACTAGTTAGAGATGCTAGAGCTGGATACGGTAAATCTCTAAGAACCTTAAAGACCATAAAAGAACTAAATCCAGAAATATATACAAAATCTTCTATAATGCTCGGCTTGGGGGAAAAAGTAGAGGAGGTGATCCAGTCAATGATCGATTTAAGAAAATCTGGGGTAGACTTTCTTACACTTGGACAATACCTTAAACCCACTAAGAGGCATCTTCCAGTTAGAGAATACATTCCACCTGAGAGGTTCGAAGAACTTAGAAGAATAGGTGAAGCCTTAGGATTTCTATACGTTGCCTCAGGTCCTCTTGTGAGAAGCTCATACCTTGCAGGAGAATTTTATCTAAGAACTTTAATAGAGAGGCATATGTAGGGTGGGCTGAAAATATGTCTTCTGAGAAGTTTGATGCGGTAGTAATAGGCGGGGGGCCTGGAGGATATGTTGCTGCAATAAGGCTTTCCCAACATGGTAAGAAGACTGCATTGATTGAGAGAGAATTCTTGGGAGGAGAATGCTTAAACTATGGATGTATACCTTCAAAGATACTAATAGAGAATGTTAAAAACTTCTATAAACTTTCTAAGTTAGGTTTATTAAAGAATGCAGAATTTGACTGGAGTGCACTACAAGATAAGAAAAGGAAACATGTCAGTAAGATTAGAGATGGAATTGAATTTCTCTTAAAAGGATATAATGTAAAAACATACAATGGGAAAGCACAGATTAAACATCACTTAGAGATTAAGATAGAAGAGAGAAGCGGTCTCTCTAAAGAAGTGTATGGGGAAAATATTGTAATTGCTTCGGGTGCTCTACCAATATCTTTACAATCGATCCCATACGATGGGAGAAGAATTATAGGTGCTAGGGAGGCATTGGAGTTATCTGAGGTCCCTTCAAGCTTATTAGTAGTTGGTGGAGGAGCAATTGGATTAGAGTTAGGAACAGTCTACGCAAAAATAGGTAGTAAAGTAACCATAGTTGAGATAATGGACCAGCTACTACCCGGAATGGAGAAAGATATCGCTAAACTTATAGAGAGAAAGTTGAAACAGATCGGTGTAGACATATATCTTTCATCCCGTGTAATATCTGCAGAAGTTAGAAATAGTAAAGTAAAAGCTACAATAGAGACCCCTACTGAAACAATTGAAAATACTGCAGACTATGCTCTCGTTGCAGTTGGTAAGAGACCTTCAGTAAAAGATTTAGGAATAGATGAAATAGGTATAGAATTGAATGATAAAGGATTTGTAAAGATAGATGAGTATTGTAGAACTAGCTTAGAAAACGTGTATGCTGTAGGAGACGTAACTGGACCACCATTCTTAGCTCATAAAGCTTCTAAGCAAGGTATAGTCGCTGCAGACAATATATGTGGTAAGAAGAAGATATTTGACCCTATGGCTGTACCCTTCGCAATATTTACAGATCCTGAGATAGCGACTGTTGGATTAACTAGGGATGAAGCAGAAAAGAGAAATTTCAAGGTTAAGGTTACGAGGTTTCCATATTCTTCACTTGGAAGAGCTATTGCAGAAGAAGAAACCGAAGGCTTCATTAGGATTATCTCAGATGAGGTATCAGGAATAGTTTTAGGTATCCAGATAGTTGGGAGTAGAGCTACAGAAATTATTGGAGAAGCAGCTTTAGCAGTTAAGAATAGGTTGACAGTAGAGGAAATAGCTGATACAATACATCCGCATCCAACATACAGTGAACTATATAGTGAAGTCTCTGAAGCAGTAATCTTTAAACCAATCCATATGCTGGTGAAGCAGTCTTGAGAATACTGCGCGTACTAGACCTCGGATTAATAGAATATGAAAAAGCTCATAACCTACAATTATCATTGATTGAAGAAAGAATAAACGGGAAGATCCCAGATACACTTCTTATACTTGAACATCCTCATGTTATTACCCTTGGAAGAAGGATGAAAGAATTTAAACTAGAAGTTGAGGGTATCCCAGTCTACCATGTAGAAAGGGGTGGAGAAGCAACATATCATGGACCCGGACAACTTGTAGGATACTTTATTGTAGACCTAAACTTGAACAATAAGTCGATAAGAGATTTCGTTTGGAGTATTGAAGAAGCTTTGATAAGAACTCTTAAAGAATTCAATATAGAAGCTAGTAGGCTAGAAGGTTATCCTGGCGTATGGGTTGGTAATATGAAGATAGCATCTATAGGATTAGCCTTGAAATGGTGGATAACCTATCATGGTTTTGCATTGAATGTTAACACAAACTTAGAATACTTTAAGCTGATTAATCCATGTGGTTTAGACCCAGACGTTATGACTTCGATGGAGAAAATCCTGGGAAGAAAGATTGATATGGAGAGTGTTAAGAGGATACTAGTAGAAAAAATACTTGAAGTTTTCTCCTATACTCAGATAGACTTTCATCAAGTCTTAGATATTGAAGTGAGGGAAGCACTAGGATTATGAGAGCAAGATTGATATTTTCTATATTGGTGGCTTCACTTATCTTATTCTCTCTCATTACTATAGGTTACTCAGTAAAATGGATGAGGGTGGAACCCAAAGTAGTTGAGATTACACCTGGGGCAGAAAGCATTGTTAGAATATACGTAGGTGAAGAAGTCAAGAATCAACGTGTTAAGTTAACTATCTTAGAAAAGCCTGAGTGGATAAATTATTCATTCTCTATACAGGAAGCAAAAACACCCTTCCTCTCTAACCTAACCATAAAGATATCTAATAACGCTCCCATTGGAGATTACATTATAAGAATAGGTCTTTGGATGGGTAAAACATTACTGGAGAAAGAAAACATTACACTAACTGTAAGGCGAGAGTTCACACCTCCGAAGCTATACTTTACTAATTACACTTGCCCGTCAACTATAGTAGTAGGTGAGAAGATTCCACTTAACCTATCCTTTAAATACGTTATAGAAAGTGAGGCTTGGATAAGAGTGAAGATCCTTTTAGATGACCAAGTTGAAACGATGGTGGAATTCCGATTGTACGGGAATGGGTCTATACCGGTTTATAGGCAGATAACTGCTCCAACAGAGCCTAGAGATATTATGATAACATCTATAATTGAATACTTTAATCCAAATAATGGTACATGGATTATTTCAGATTCGAAGGCTTGTAGAGTTACAGTAACGACAATACCTACAGTCTTTAAGATAGTTGCTAAGGGGCTACCTTCTAATGTTGAAGTAAATGTCCAGATACTAATCCTCTCACAAGGATCTATAATTGAGAGAAAAGTCTCCAGTAACAAGGAATATGAAGTAGACCTGTCAATTTATCAACCATCTGGAATACTAGTAGTAGTAGAAGATGAGATAATACTATCAAATAACACAAAGTACGTAGCTGAAAACAATCTAAGAGAGATATACGTTGAGCCAGGCTGGACAATAAAAATCCAGTTCAGCTATTCCACCTTCTATCTATTATCTATGAGAGTAGAGCCTAATGACGATATCTTAAAAATACTCGAAAAAGATGAATGGGTAAAGAGAGGAAGCAGCTTTCCGATTTCAGCTCCGAAAATACTCCAATCTAGTTCCAAAAAGTATGTATTATCATGTATGAGTATTGATGGAAAGATGGTCAATGATACTCGGATACTAGAGATATATTCTCCCCATACTATCACTTACAAGTACGTAGAATACTATAAACTGAGTATCCTATCTAAGGTAAGGCTTCCTTCAACTCTATCTAGTAAAGAATATTTTTTGCAAGACCTTCTAAGCTATGTAGATGAGTCTTCGGGAGAATATTGGGTGGAGAATGGAGAAGTAGTTAAGATACCCTATAGAAGATACGCCTTAAATGATTATAGATTTGTTCCAACAGGTTTCAAGTCAAATCTTAAACTTGAAATACATGATGATTCAGCTAGCATGATTGTTAATGAATCAGGCTTCATTGAATTATACTACGATGTTGAAGTAAGGATAAATATATTTGTTAGCTACTCCAAAATCGAAAAAATTTGGAGAGAAGAATGGATACCCATAGGCTCACGGTATAAAATACAGCTAAGCACCTTACTATCTCCAAGAACTATCGGTGAGAGAATAGAGCTTAGAAGCTTTAAATCAGACTTAAACTATGAGTTTATAAAAGATAGAGAAACGATTATTTTGGAAGTTGATTCTCCAGGTAACGTTGAGATACACATAAATAGATACTTTCAAGTGAGACTATACTCGATACCTTTGCTAGATGACATGTATCCTTCATGCATAAGTCCACCTGACTTAACTGAATGGAATATAGGAGAAGACTTGACTGAAATATGGGTTTTAGAGGGGACACCTTTAACATGCTATTTCCCTGAGAAAATAGATAACCAAATGATGTCAGTATTGTTTGTTAAAGGCTACGCGGGTAATATAGAATACACTACCCCTGGATTGAAATTATTTTATGTTAAGGAACCATTAACCATACGTGTGGAGTATAGAGTAGTTAGATACTTCCAGCTTAGGGGAAGAACAGATAAAGGGGTATTTATAGGTGGAGGGATATATCCAGAGGGTGCTCGAGTCACTTGGAGGGTTGAACCTCAGGAATATCCTGCAGATGGATTTCTAGGTTTGCTTGGATTTAGATGGCGAGCGTTAAATTCCATCGGGGTGGAAGATCTTTATGGAGACAGAGTAGTTGAGATAATGTGGGTTCTTACACCATCAATTAATAGCCCGATACTCCAATTCTTCCAATTAACTTCAATAATCATCCTCTCCTATATCGCATATATCTACCACAAGATGTGGAGGGTCAGAGTGAAGGCAGCTATGCAGGGTGATGAAGATATTGAAGATTAAAGCATCCACGGTTATTCTCTACTTATTATTCTTCTTGATTATGGGAGTGACAACCAACTCTACACAAAAGATTAATGAAATTAACCTACAAGAGACTACAACTGAGACAATCTATATATATACTGGTGTACCTGTTACTGAGACATCTACTAAGACTATTAGAGAATATGTTACCGTAACTCAGACTATTATAGAGTTTTCTACAATCCTTCGAACTCAAAGGATAACAATCGTAAAGACAACCACATCAACAACTACTGAAATAATTACAATTACTATATATGAATATATTCCATTTGAAACATACTCCATCATGCTAGCATTAACAGCTGCTACATTTATTATTTTACTGATAATTCTTATAAGACTACGTAAACCAGAAATTAAGCAGGTGGAAAAAGAGTGGAGTTAATATATATTCTCTTAGCTTTATTATTCTGTTTAGCTCTCTTGACACTTTACTTACAAAGCAGAGCAATCAAGAGATAACGGGATGTATGACTCTAGAAATTGGATAGATGATTTTACTAGATAGCTTCAAAATTGTTGTTTTTTGAGAAATTTTAAAAGTTTGTTTATCAGCCGGTTGATCCTTCATCATCTTCTCAGACACTTAAGCTTCATCACTAAGCATGTATGGAGGATAAGTGCTAGATAAATCCTTCAGTTGGCAGGTATAAGAAATTTTAAATAGACGATCAATAAGATTGTTCTAGAATGGAGAGGATAAAGAAAAGTAAATTCGTAAACCTTGTTAGAAGAATCTTCTCTGATAGGATTATCTTCTTTGAAATCATGGTCTTGCTTCTAATACTTACTATAGCATTCTTTATTAGAATCTTACCTCTAAGATGGGGACTCTACCTAAGCGAGTTCGATCCATGGATGCAGTATAAGGAGATGAAGTATATTGTTGATAGAGGTTGGTCAGGCTTCATAGATTTCTTTACATGGCATGATTACGATTCATGGTATCCTTATGGTAGGGATGTTGGGCGAACAGCTTTTCCAGGAGTGCCATTCTTAGCTGCATTCATTTACCATCTACTACATGGTATAGGGTTTAATATTGACCCACTAGAGTTAGCTGTCTTCTTGCCTACTATAATGGGCGTTATTACAACATTAATCGCATTCTTTCTCGGTAGAGAAGTTGGAGGGAAGCCTGCAGGCTTCACAACTGCATTCTTAATAGCTTTGAGTACTGCAAGTATTCAGAGAACACATCTTGGATGGTTTGATGATGAGAGTGTAAGTATACCGTTTATGATGCTCGGATTCCTATCATATATTCTAGCGATCAAGAGAGATAGGGGATGGAAGACTCTAATAATATACTCGGTAGTAGCTGGATTCTCACTAGGGTATGTTACAGCAACGTGGGGAGCTTCTAGATTTCCAGTAGCCTTCATACCCATATTTACTGCAGTACTAGCTTTCATAGGCAGATACAGAAGAAAACTTTTAGTTGCGTACTCTATTACTGCTCTCCTATATGGATTAATAGCTGTAATGGTTCCAAAACTCGGCATAGGTTTTCTAAAAGAAGCGACAATGGTTATCTCTATCTTTGTCTTCATCTATCTGTTATCTTTTGAGTTGTCCAGAATTAAGCCTTATAGATTTATGAATCTTCCACATTATGTATTAATTACAAGTATAGTTGGATTTATCTCATTACTCTCGATTGGCAGCCTTGGACTCCCTGGATTAAAATTCCTCAGCATTGTTGTTCCATCCTTAAGATCTGTGCTCCCAATAGTAATATCTGTTGCTGAAAACCAAGTATCTACTTGGGCAACGATATTCTCTGATGCTGGGTTTAAATTATTCTTGGTTCCAGCTGGGCTATATTATCTAGCTAAGAGGAGAGAAGATACCGATGTATTCATGATACTGTTAACTGTACTCGTTGTTTATTTTGCTTCTACAATGGTAAGATTAACTATCCTTGCTGCTCCTGCGATAACTATTATTGCAGGGTTTGGTTTATCAGAAGTCTTGAGAGGGCTTGCAAGAAACATTAGCATAACCTATCACAGAAAGGAAAGAGTGAGACCGATAGGTATAGAATATTATATTGTAACACCAACCCTTATTTGCGGCTTACTAATATTCAGTCTCGTTCCATCTACTTATGGTATTGGACACTCAATATCTCCTATAGATGTTGGATACAGTCCGCCAACTGTTGTATCTTCTAGCATGCCGATTAGGTCAAGTGTTCCAGACTGGCTTAAAACTCTCAGCTGGATGAGGGATAATCTTCCAC
>Ga0105159_1000090_pt1 | contig 24892 bp, 30 predicted proteins | sample LHCtaG_2_FD_89590 | JGI IMG/M metagenome (GOLD analysis project Ga0105159, IMG submission 89590) | Hot spring microbial communities from Little Hot Creek, USA to study Microbial Dark Matter (Phase II) - LHC4sed_replicate | ecosystem: Environmental > Aquatic > Thermal springs > Hot (42-90C) >...
ATAAATAAGTGAGGAAGAGAAACATGCCTGCAAAGAAGAAGGCAAAGAAAGCAAAGAAGGCAAAGAAGTCCGCAAGACCACGGAAAGCCGCAAAGAAGGCGGCCAAGCCCGCGCCAGCAGCCGAAGAGAAGCCGGCCGAGGGTGCTGGCGCAGAGACGTCAACTGCATAGTCAAGGATGGTCTTAGACTGACTGGCAGCTCGTCTTCCAAATTCATTACTGGTATTTTTCTAATTCAAATATTCTGTAATCTTGCCGCTTGGACTTAACTGATTTGATAGGCACTAAGCGCTCTATAATGGAATTAGGAACCTTGCGAGAAGCACCATTATCATTAGGGCTACTCCTAATCCTAGGGCTAGTTCGGGGCGTATCTTGATCCCCTTGCTCTCGTCCTCGAAGAATCGTAGTAGTCCAGCCGCAGTTGCGGGCATCGGTGCTTCCTTACGTTTCCGGCTCGACATTCTAAAGAATTAGGCAGTGAACTAGTGGATAAACCTTTTTCCTAGGTGGTGGGAGATGCATGTATTTGCTCAGAAATACTGTGATACTCTCTAGATAGTGAAGCATGGATAGAGCAATATTAAGGAGCTTCTGCGTTTTTAGTTGGTAAATATGCGGTTTAATCCCTTCAAGATCTTGAGGAGGGTCGGCGGGACCAACATTACTAGTCTTAACACCAATATAGAGCCCGATGAGTTTAGAGAAAAGCTAAATACATCGCTTACAGCGCTGTCGACCCACGTCCAAAGACTAGAACATAAGTACAGAGAGCTTGAAGCTAGGGGAAGAGAATACTTCGATAAGTGTGTAGACGCTCTTGTGATGGGTGATGAGGCGCATGCCAAGCTTTATGCAGACGAGATAGCCGAGCTGCGAAGGCTCGCAAAAATAATACTGAATAGCAAGCTGATACTGGAGCAGGTGAAGATAAGGCTCGAGAGTCTTACTGAGCTCTCAGAAGTGATAGGGCTGGCAACCACTCTTAAAGGAATAATAGGAAGAGTCGTGGGTGAGGTGGGAAAGATAGCGCCAGAGGCGGCTACGAGCTTAGAAGACCTCTCTAAACAGATAGACGACTTTATGGCTACTTCAAGCCCAGAGATAAAGGAGTCGCCCATCGCTGTCCCTGAGCTGTCTGACGAGGCCTCAAAGATCTTCGAAGATGCTAAGAGGATAGTTGCCATGAAGCTTAGAGAGAGCTTTCCAGACGTACCAATACTGACGGATATAGAGAGGTTGGTATACACTTACATAAGCGCGATGAGCCCTGACAAGGAATTCGACGTCAAGGAATGTTCTTTAGCGCTCGGAATTACTGAGGACCAAGTTGAGGAGGCAATACAGGGGCTCCAAGAAAAGGGCATGATTGAAATAGCGCAGGCAGAGGCTAACTAAGAAGCCCCATACCTTTGACTCCATTCCTCATATTTCCTGAGGTTCTCCTTTATTATTGATGGTTTTCTCTTCATTAGCGAGACACGGAAGTCGGACATGTTTATGGGCCGGGGCTCGTCTAAATCGTTCTCAAACATCTCCCTCACCGTGGCCATGTGGGCATCTAGACAGATAGCATATAAGTCAGCCGCTGAATAACCCTCGGTCTCGCTGGCTAGGAGAGATAAATCCACATCATCGGCCAGCTTAAGATTCTTTGTATAATGCTCTAGGATTAGCCTTCTTGCGTTGGCATCGGGATGCCGCACGTATATACGTTTCTGGAATCGCCTTATAAACGGCTCATCAAGAAGCCACGGCTTATTAGTGGCAGCTATGACGTATAGATAATCACGTCTATTTTTAGCAGTTATGCCGTCCATCTCCTTCAAGAGCTGATTCCTAGCCCTGGCTTCCCCACCAACCTCGACTTGATGCATAGTAGCAAGCGAGTCCACCTCGTCTATGAATATGATTACTGGCTTTCCCGACGAGGTCTCACGCCTAGCCTTGTTAAATAAATCAGCAATATTTTTTTCGCTCTCTCCCAGCCATTTAGACATAACCTGAGCGGCATCGAGCGTGTAGAGTATCGCGTCAATTTCGTTGGCAGTGGCGCCTACTAGCAAGGTCTTGCCGCAGCCCGGCGGCCCAAAGAGTAAGATTCCGTTTGGCCACCCGAGAGGAAAGAGGTCCGGCCTAAGCCTAGGATAGACTATGCTCTCCCTGATCGCCTGCTTTGCGTCGTCAAGACCTATGACGTCAGACCAGCTGATAGTGGGCCTCTCAACCGTAAGCGTTTCCTTTTCGTTTCTTACGTTCATATCTCTATCCATTCTTCCTCTGGAATAGTTTTCTTCACCCAACTCGGCTAGCCTATCCAGATATTGCCTAAGCTTTTCTTTGTAAACAGCCCTTATGACTGGACTATCGGTTAGAGATATTAAGCGTGTTAGTATCTGAACTGCCTCTCTATACTTGGCGATTGCCTCAGCCCTAGAACCGCTTCGATCCAACATAACTGCCTCCCTAGCTTTGGCTATCGCTATCTTTTCGAGCTCACTCATACTAGGTGGCCACTAATCCCTCGCTATCCATTGGCAGTTTATAACGCCTACCGATCATGAAATCCTTGAGCCATACCTACGTCAATACGTAGAGATGACCTAGTGATTGTCTCAAAGCCTCGACCCAGCTTTATGGTTGTTCTTTTGCCGTGTAGAAAACAAAGCAAGTCTCGGTCTTGCTGATGTTTTTAATCCCCCTAAGATTATCAACGACGAGCTTACCGACCTCTTCCGTAGAGCCAGCCCTTACCTTTAGGAGCATGTCCCATTGACCGCTTATTAAATGAACCTCATACACATTATCCATCTTGGCTATCATCGACGCGAGCTCCCTCTGGGAAATATCCATCATGGGTGTAAACGATATCAGGACAAATGCCGTCGCCGGCTTTCCGAGCTTAGAATAGTCGGGAATTGCAGTGAAACTCTTGATGTAGCCTTTCTCCACCATCCTCCTTACCTTTTCCTGAACTGTGGTTCTAGGCAAGCCAAGTTCTTCAGCGAGCTCGGAGTAGCTCTTCCGAGCATCCTTCATAAGCGCCTTCAAAATTTTTAAGTCCCTCTCATCAAGCCCATAAACTGACATACAGAATACCCAGTGTAGCAACCATTAAACATTATTTGTTTTGATTTGGAGGCTCTCACATTCTTAATCGACAAATGTCTATTTTGTATTCGCCAAAATTTTTATAGTGCCGACGACCAGGCTCAATGAGAACCTTGGTCAAAATCTCTGGAGTCGCTATTCATGGCTATGGCGGTTACATCCCGAGATTAAGAATAAAGTCTGAAGAAATAGCTAGGATTTGGGGAAAGGGAGAGAGTGAACTACCCGTAAAGGAGAAGTCTGTAAACGACATAGACGAGGACACAATAACTATGGCAATAGAAGCCGCGAAATACGCCATCGCTAGAGCAGAAATAGACCCAAAAAGGATAGGCGCGGTAAACATAGGCTCAGAGTCTCACCCCTACGCGGTAAAACCATCCGGAACAATCGTAGCGGAGGCACTAGGCATAGGCCCGTCAATACTATCAGCAGACTTCGAGTTCGCCTGCAAAGCAGGAAGCGAAGCAATGCAAATGATCATAGGCCTAGTGAGCGCCGGAATGATTGAGTACGGCCTAGCAGTGGGCTCTGACACAGCCCAAGGAAGACCGGGCGACGCGCTGGAATACACAGCAGCAGCAGGAGCAGCCGCCTTTATCATAGGAAAGTCAAACAACAACGCAGTCGCCGAGATTGAAGCATCTAAAACCTACGTCACAGACACGCCCGACTTCTGGCGAAGAGACTACGAAAGATATCCTGTACATACGTCTAGATTTACGGGAGAGCCAGCGTATTTCCACCACACAGTATCTGCAGTAAAGGCACTGCTCGAAGATGAGGGTTATAAACTCTCAGATTTTGACTATTTCGTCTTCCACCAACCCAATGCTAAGTTTCCCTACGCGGTTGCTAAGATGCTAGGAATTCCAATTCAAAAAGTTGAGACAGGCATGCTGTCCCACATTGTAGGTAATACTTACTCGGCATGCTCACTGCTAGGCCTGGTTAAAGTGCTTGACGAGGCAAAACCTGGGCAGCGAATACTCATGACCTCCTATGGCTCCGGCGCTGGTAGTGACTCTTTCGCCCTGAAAGTTTTGGACGGCATCGAAAAAAAGAGAGCCAAAGCACCACCACTCGCAAAATTCATCCAGAGAGCAGTCTATATTGACTATGCACGATACCTCAAGCATCGCGATAAGATCAGGGTGTAGAAATTGACGCGAGTATTCATTAAAGGTGTCGGTCTCACCAAAGTCGAGGAGCACTGGGATAGGGACATAGACTATCTTATGACCGAGGCAGCGTTAGACGCCGTTAAAAACTCGGCAATCGAGAGGATAGACGCAATATACGTGGGAAATGTGAGCGCCGAAGTTATGCAGTACCAGGCACACCTTGGAGCAGTCGCATCTGAGCAGCTTGGATTAATAGGGGTTCCTAGCATTAGAGTAGAGGCGGCAGACGCGTCTGGAGCAGCAGCGCTTAGAGAAGCATACATGGCGATCGCATCAGGATTAATAAAAGCAGCCCTAGTTATCGGCGTCGAGAAACTCTCAGATGGCACGCTGGAAGAAATTATGGGCATCATATCGATGTTCGATAGATATGACTATGCTGGCTACCAAGGCATAACGCAGACATCACTCGCAGCCCTCCTCTATAGACATTATTTAGAGAGATATGAAGTACCACAAGAATACGTCGCCCAATTTCCAGTCATAATGCATGAAAACGCATCCACCGCACCCCACGCACAATATCGATTTAAGATATCCATCGAGAGCGTGATGAACTCTCCGATAGTCTCAGAACCGCTAAGAAGACTGGAATGTACGGCGGCCGCAGACGGTGCTGCAGCATTAATTCTATGCGGAGAAGATAGCCTCGAAAAAGCTGACAAGAGTAACGCGGTCGAGGTTGCCGCAGTGTCTATGTCCACCGACTTTGTCTCGCCTTTTGATAGAGAAGACCCATTAAAGCTAAACGCCGTGTCGCTAGCCTTTAACGACTCACTAGCGAGAGCAAAAATAAACAGGAGAGACGTAAACATTATTGAGCTGCATGACTCATTCTCGATACTCGCGGCGCTGATTCTTGAGTCGATTGGATACTCACAGGAGGGCAGGGCAGGTATAGATGCAAAGAGTGGTAGATACTCTCTAAATGGAGAACTACCCATAAATACCTTCGGAGGACTGAAAGCTCGTGGCCATCCATTCGGAGCAACCGGCATCTATCAGGTAGCGGAGCTTTATCTACAGCTTGCCGGACTGGCCGGCAAGAATCAGGTAGATAATGCAAGGGTTGGCGTGGCATTATCGCTGGGCGGGCTAGGCGCTACTGCCGTATCTACCGTCCTTAGGAGTGGGTGAGGGAGACGTGATTTTTAGATTTAGGGTTCCTCCACACTGGCGCGCAAAACAATTCAGATATAGGCTGGCTGTATACAGGTGCGAGAACTGCGGGACGGTGCATCGCGGGCCAGTGATCATTTGCAGGAAATGTAGATCAACGAGGCTGCGTCAATCAGAGCTTCCACGAGTTGGGAGGCTACTGTCATACACGGTTGTTAAACAGGCACCCGCTGGGTTTGAGGAAAACGCACCATACATTGTGGGCGTCGTTGAGTTTGAGGATGGCACTCGACTTCTAACACAGTTGACTGACTGCGAGCCAGACGAGCTCAGAATTGGGATGGAGGTCGAGGCTGTTGTGCGAAAGATTGCACAAGATGGCCCGTCAGGAATAATCATATATGGATACAAGTTTAGGCCGAGGATGACATAAAACATTCGCAACGTTGTTCAAAACATCTGAAACAATGATTAAATTAATTAACGAGTGCCAAAATAATTTCAATCAGCAAAATGAGTAACATAATCGAGATTGAAAATTTAAACGCCGGATACGGCAAGACCCACATACTCTTTGACGTGTCTTTGAATGTGGAAGAAGGAACTATTTGTGCAATACTCGGGCCTAATGGTAGTGGAAAATCCACAGTCTTAAAAACAATATTTGGCTTGACGAGTGTCTATAGCGGTTCTGTAAGATTTAAGGGACAAGACATTACTGGCATGAAACCATACAAAATAGCAAGACTAGGAATAGCATATCTACCACAGGTGGAAAGTGTGTATCTAAACTTGAGCGTTAAAGAAAATTTAATGATGGCTGGCTACATACTTCAGAAAGACGAGTTGGAAGAAAGGATCAGATATGTACAAGAAGTTTTCCCACTGCTAAAGAACTATATGGAAAGAAAATTAATTACATTAAGCGGTGGCGAACGACAAATCGTAGTAATGGCAATGGCATTAATAAGAGAACCATCCTTAATGATGTTTGATGAACCTACAGCTCATCTTGCCCCTAAGGTTGCTAATCAAATATTCGAAAAAATCAAGGAACTAAATAAGAATTTCAACATCACTGTTATTTTGGTTGAGCAAAATGTTAAGAAAGCTCTAGAAGAAAGCGACATGGCATACCTTCTAGTGTCAGGCAAGATAAACTACTACGGGTCTTCAAAAGACCTCATCACAAATGAGCAACTTGGTAAATTATTCCTCGGTCTCTAGTTTTAAGACTTTTCTTACATATTCGCTTACTTTCATTGGTTGTTCTGGAAATATACCTTGAGGCCTAAAGATTAGGGTTGCCGCCAGCATTATTGCTAGTAGTATAGGCTCGAACCATACTACATTAAATGGAAGGAACCAGAAATAATGTTTTGCCACAATCATTATTCTCCTCATTATTACCAATCCAAATGTTCCCAAAAATACACCCATGTTATTGCCTGTCCCACCGATTATCATCATTAACCATGGCCAAAATGAAAAGTCTACTCGAGTATATCCACCCACCACTACAGCACCCATCAAGAATGCATGCAAAACTCCCGCCAATCCCAATATTGTAAATGAAAATGCAAGCGTATCTCTCTTAATTCTATTTACATCTTTGCCTACTGATTCTGAAGTCAATTCATTTTCACGAATACTCCTAAGTAGTCTTCCCAAAGGTGAATTACACATTCTTTCATAGACTAAGATTACTGCCGCTGTAGCTGCGATAGCGAATAATGCCATTCCATAGTATGAATATTCTCTTAGCCACCAGAACGGGTTGATGATCGTAATTCCCATGACACCACCTGCAAGCCAATCGGTCTGCATGCCAATAACTCTAAGACTTTCGCCTGCACATAACATGAAAAGAGCAAGATAATCTGCAGGAAGTCTCAAGGAGGGATAAGCACTTAAAAGTCCAAGTACATAACATAATGTTGTAGCAGCCACTAATGTAATTACTAAAAGCATAATGGAGACGAGAGGATCTGAAGATAAGTTTGTCCTGAGTAAGCTTATTACGGCAGCGTTATTTGCCGAAAAATCAAGACCTTCGATGCCATATATCAACATAGCCAACCTGCCTGGTAGATACGCAGCTACGAGTGCACCAACGATTATCGGAAAATAAAGTCCAAGATTGAAAATTCCAGCATATCCATGCTGGAAATTAAGAGACAGAGTTATTATTACGTATATGCAGAAGAATGTTAATATATCGATAGTAAGCTCAATCAAGTTCTTAACCCCCTCTCCACTTTTGTATTAATCCAGCTATTCCAGAGGGCATCTCAACCAAAGCGACTGCTGCTATTAGCATTGAAGTAACTGCCCTGTAGGCCCATATCCACGGAAAATAAATCGACAGCAGATACGTGACTATGATCTCGGAGAATGCGATCAAAAATCCTCCTAAAAGACTTCCATAAATACTTCTTAATCCACCGACTACGCATGCTGCAAAAATGCTGATGAACATTCTTGCACCAACCCAAGGATCCATTGCGAACCATATTGGATAAAGTGAGCCACTAAGTCCAGCAATGCCGCCGACGAAGAACCACGCGATTGAGAGAACCCTCTCAGTATTTATGCCATGTACGTTTGCTAGATTATAGTTCTCCATGACTGCGCGCATTGCGATTCCGAACTTTGTCTTGATAAGCATAAGTGTAAAGGACGCGACAAGCCCAATAGAAGTGGCCGCAGATACAAAAAGTATAGCTGGAATTGAAAAAATCTTTAAATCGTATTCTGATAGCGAGAAGGAGCCCGCATATAACTTGAACACCTGTGCAAGATAGTCTGCATAGATATTCATACCCGCGTATATAATAAGATCAAACACTATTGTGGCCATCATAAGTCCGACAATGGAGGTTCCTTTATTTCGGAGATAAGCAACGAGTTTATAAAGCATATAGCTTATTGCGCCACCTAATAGAAACGCAAATGGCATTGCAGTGTATGGCACCATTCCCATTAGTGAAAAAGTTAATGTTAAGTATGTAGATGCGAATGCTATCGTCGCATACGCAAGATTGGGGACACTCAGAGTAATGTACTGCAATGTAAATCCCATAGCCAAGATACTCAGTATAAATGAGTACACAACCGCTGTTAGAATAATAGGTATTGGAATCATGCCACTCACGCCAAATATACTTCGTATAGTTTACCCATTTCAACAATCTCCTTGGGCGTGCCTGAGGCTACAACGTTACCCGCTGAAAGAACATAGACAAAATCGACGTATTTCATCGCTATGTCCAACCTGTGTTCAATTATCAGAAAACTTATACCAAATTCATTTCTGATATTTACGATGTGAGAAAATATGTTGTGGGCAAGAACTGGGTTGACCCCACCTATCGGCTCGTCAAGCAACATCATTTTTGAGTTTAGCATTAGTAATCTACCAAGCTCAAGCAGTTTAAGCTGACCACCACTAAGCTCGCAGGCCAAATTATCAGCCTTATCTTGCAGACCAATTGTCTTCAATACTTGATGCATCTTTTCTAAGTTCTTTTTCTCGAAATCCTTCCAATTTTTCCTGCTCATAGAAAGTAAAAAACTTTCTCCGGGGTTGTCTTGTCCACAAATGAGGAGGTTTTCTGCTACAGTCATTCTCATAAATGGCTGAGGAATTTGAAAAGAACGCCCTAAACCTAGTCTTACTATTTCATGAATAGGTAGACCAGTTATATTTTTTCCATTAAACATTATTGTGCCCCCATCGGGCTTATAAACTCCTGAGATGCAGTTTACAAGGGTGGTTTTGCCACTGCCGTTCGGACCTATGAGCAAAACTATGCTATTTTTAGGAATTTCAATAGAGACACCGCGAAGCGCAAAAAAATTACCGAATTTTTTTGAGACGTTAATTACCCTTAGTAGTGGCTCGTCGTTTAGTGGACTATGACTTTGTCCAGCTGATCGTGTCGGTGACGCCATCATAGAACCCTATTATCTTCCAGTCTATCTTCCCATTTTCCTTTACTACTTGATAAAGATTATATGTCGGATACTTTCTATCACCATTCTCGTTAAGTTCTGTCCATCCACTAACGCCGAAATACATATCAGCGACTTTAGGCAATATTTTGTATATAGCTTCACCATCGTACTTCTCGGCCAATAGTATAGACAACGCAGCTATCCAGAGACAGTCATATATGTTTACGGCAGTGAAGTACGGTTCATAACCAGCCTTGTTCTTGTATCTTGTCGCAAAGTCAATGTATTTCGGCGAAGCTGCTGGTCCAAATGCATATGCAGTAAACCTAACCTGAGCACATATATCTCCTGCATATTCTATATATCCTGACGCACCGCCACTATCAGAGTCAAACACTCGGAGCTTTAATAGATCTGGATATTTCGCCATGCTCGTCAACATCGGAATGATCGGCCCGTAGGTCCCGAACAGGAAGAGACCAATTTCATTTACAGAATATTTACCTAATGCTTCTTTAACCTTTGAGTCTATAACTGAGAACTCTCCGATAAATTCCTTCTTCTCTGGGTCTACTCCAAGCGATTCGATGATTTCTATCCCGCTATTGCGCCACATAGGCTCGCATTCCTTCCACAATCCTTCTGCGTACGCCTCTTTTGCGTATACAACAAGCACGGCCTTTATTCCTAAATCCAGAGTCATTCTCCTGATTGCTAGGGCCTGTCTAGTATCGTCTGGCTGGAGCCTAAACAAGTAGTCGCCGGGGAGGGATAGAGATGGAGATGAGGAGCTTTGGCTTAACAATACTACCTTTCTTTCAGTTACTAGGGGTAGTACAGCCTTGCAGTGGGAGCTCCACTCAGAGCCAACGATTATTTTGACGCCCTGCCCAATCAGTGTTTGGGCCCTCTCAACCGCCTTGGTCGCTGACTCTTCTGCGTTTTCTGACAGGAACTTGAACCTCACGTCAAGTCCTGCCTCTTTGCAGAAGTTGTTGATGTCTTCTTGTGCCATCTCTATTGCGGGTGCTTCAGGCCCTACTTCTATAGGCGCCGCGTGTAGTATTCCTATTGGTATCTCGCCTGATAATGCTTGTTTTGTCGGTGGGGGTGCTGTGGCTTGCGCTCCGAAGTATCCTGCAAGGCCGCCTACTGCTAGTCCTGCTACTGTTCCGGCCGCTACTTTGACGAAATCCCTTCTCTTAACTTCTTTCTGACCCATTATTACCTCATTTTTTTATTACGGGTCTTGGTTATTAATATTTTTTGTATATATTTATTTACGCGTCTTTTTATGTGAGGCTTTGTTTTTTGATGCATCCTCAAATATTGCGGCTGCGTGTTTTAGGTTAGGTGCTGGTGTGTGAGTGGTGGGCGTGTGGATTTGAGTGGTCAGGTCTTGAAGAGTGGTACGACTACTGTTGGTTTTGTTGGGCGTGATTTTGTGGTGCTTGCGACTGATACAAGGGCTACTGCTGGGTTTTTGTGGCGCATAGGAAGACTAGAAAGCTTCATAAGGTTGCTGATCATATTGCGCTGACTATTGCTGGCCGTGTCGCTGACGCGCAGTCTATGATTGATATCTTGAGGGCCAATGTGAGGCATTACGAGGTTACTTGGGGTAGGAAGATGGAGGTGAGAGCTTTAGCAGCGCTTGCTTCTACGTTTATGTTTACGTATAGGTATTTTCCATTTCAGGCCCAGTTGTTGTTGGCTGGCGTCGATAGTTCAGGTTCTCACCTGTTTAGTATTGATTTCTTTGGCGGCGTGACTGAGGAAAAGCTGGTGGCTACTGGTTCTGGGTCTCCTGTGGCTTTGGGCGTGTTAGAAAGCGAATATCGTCCTGACCTCTCGATTGATGAGGCCGTGAGGCTTGCGTTTAAATCTGTCGCGGCTGCGATTAGGCGGGATATTGGTTCTGGCGATAGCATTGATGTGGCGTATATTTCTCCGGCGACTATGTATAGAGAGTTGACGAGGGAGGAGAAGGCCCCGCTCTATGATGCCTACGTCAAGCCCTATCTCTTGACCTAATAGTTTTTGATTATTTCGTAGTCAGTCTGCGATATTGGTTTTAGCGTTCCCTGGAAGTAGGCGTACCACCTTTGTTTGTTTTTTATGAATGAAAGTTGGGCTGCTACTTTTTCAGCCTCTTTTGGTTTTTCCCATAGTTTTCCGTCTATCGTGAAGTAGTAGTCTGATAGGGTTGATGGGTAACCTTCTAAGAGCTTCTTATGTGCCAGGTCGAGTGGTACTGGCTCTGAAGTTATGGTGCATTCTCCGGCAAAGACTCTAGAGTCGCGTCCCGTTGCTAGGAATATTCCCAGGTCTCTAGGGCTGATTTTTCTTCTGTATGGGTTCTTGCTGTTGATGCTCCAGAATCCATACTTGACGCGGTTATTTAATATGTTGATGGCTGGAATCAGTTGTTTAGTTGTCGTCCGGTGGTCCTTGACTACTAGGATCCAGTACACGTCTTCTCCTAATTGCATAGATGTATATATTTTTTCTCGTTTTGACCACAGATTTTTTCGATTCTGGGACTCACTTAGACTAGCTTCGATGAGCCCGATCGAAGCTTAAGGATGTGGACGTGTTAAACAGCGAAGAAACTGAGAAATTGCTTAACAAATACCGTATTTTAGCCCTTTTTAATGCTCGCTCTCTATACGAGACGCACCTCAATTTTCTTTGTTTCTAGTTATGTTATCGATGTTCATTTACTCTCAGGCACAAATAATTAATTCTATGATTAATCAAACTCTTATATAGAAAAATGAATAATGAATATGAGCTAAAGGTAATAATTAATGATGCGGCAAAATAACTCATGTTTAAGAGTTGGCATTGTGTTTGTTATAATTTCTATTCTTCTAACTATTTTATTGTTTTTTAGATGTGATAAATATGTGGCAACCGATTTGTTACGTGCTGCAGTAAAAGTTAAAGCAGATGACTTTAATCATCTGCTTTTTGCTGGTAGACCAGCTGTTCTCATCGTAGCATATGTATTGCCTATAAAACCGGAGGTTTCACTTCCTTTAATAAGTATGGTATTTTATGTTGCTTCCATATTTCTTGCATTTTACTTTACAAAAAGCCTGTATGACAATATCTCTGCCGTACTCGCCGCGGCCTTATTGGCTGCTAATTTTCCAGTCATCCTAAATTCATCAGCGCCCAATGCGGACATACCTGGATTAGCCGCGGCTTTATTAATACAGTGCTTGACACTTATGCTGCTTCGACAGAAATCAACTAATAACTGGATTTTTATGGGCTTACTAAGCGGATCTCTTGTATTGATAAGAGAAACAGTCCTAATGTCGGTCATTGCTGTATGTTTATTGTTAATTTATAAAAGAATGCGCCGTGCATTTCTTTCTTACTCTGTGGCTGCATTATTGATTATTATAGCCTGGCAAATATACACCTCGTTGATGTTTCATATGAATTATTTAACTCAATTTTTCACCGGCCTTTCTTTGTCGACTAAATATTCCGGAGTATCATATAATCCATTAAAAGTTATGGGATATTTGCTTGACGGACTATCACCTGTCTTGATAGTGGCAGTCATAATAGGTCTCGTATTAGAAGAACAGGAAGAGAGATTTAAAATTCTTCACATATTTGGAGTTCCTCCCTTAATTCTGTCAATAGGATGGCCCGCGATATATGAACCGCGCATAGCCATAATAGCTTTGCCTGGACTAATCCACGTTGGTGGCTATGGTCTGAGAAAAATCTTAGAGAGTCTATCTAATAAGCCGATATATGGAACTCGGAATGGTTTACTTGTTTTGTTTTTGATTCTCCTTATTTATACCTCTGGAAACTTCCTTTTAGCATATATCAACAACGGATACATGATTTCACCGATCTGGAGATTTTTATTAAATTTGTCCTACTCGTCTTAAATTCTTGTCTATGTTGTTGGTGAATAAGATATAAGTCTTAGGGTTGTTTATTTTTGTTTAAGTAATGTCGATGCTTGCGTTGTTTGTCTCTGTTTTGGTTGGCTTTTTGATGGTTTTTAGTGGTGGGATTGTTCTGGTGAGTGCTGAGTCTTTGTCATTGTTTCAGCCGTCTTCTTTGACTATTAATGAGGGGGGCGTCTTTGCTGATGTTTCTCCCAGCATGCCGCCTGGTGATGCTCTGCCTCCTCTTGGAAGGTCCTCTCCTATGCGTGGTGGATACTTTAGTCAGGTGGATGATCCCAGGCCTGGCTTCTGGGAGACTAGTGAGTACATGCTGGGCCGTGTCGGCGTCTTGGTGGTGTTTGTAGAGAGTACCGGAGGGCTGGACCCAGACATAGAGGACTGGCAGGAGTGGCGTATGAATCTTGTGATGAGGAAAGTAAGGAGTGGGCTTGACTGGTGGATAGCTAGATATCCATTCCGTAATCCACCGCTGGAGTTTATGGTTAGCAGCGCTGTTGGATACACAAGGTATGAGCCAATAACTAGAAACAGCACGGATGAGTCGCTGTGGATTCCTGAAGTCTTAGCAAGTATAAACTGCGGGTCAGGAGAGAATTATTATATATATGCTGCAAGCTGCGCCAATGAGATTAGAGAGAAGTGGTCGACCGATTGGGCTTTCTTGATTTTTGTGGTTGATAGCCTGAAGGATGAGGATGGAATGTTTGCCGATCCTCCGCGTTTTGCTTATGCATACATAAACGGTCCTTTCATGGTCGTTACTTATGATAATGATGATTGGGGAATAGATAGGATGGATTTAGTCGTCGCCCACGAAGTAGGGCATATTTTTGGAGCGACTGACGAGTATAATGGAGTGACTGAGAATAGTGGATACCTATACGAGACGGACAGCGATGGCTCAAGATGCATCATGGACGGTAATGCTGGGCCATGCGTCTCTGTTGGGACTCAGAGACAGATAGGCTGGGTTGACGACGACCTAGACGGATATCCAGACATACTTGAGAACGAGCCCGTCATAATTATTGAAAAGAAACCACCAAACATCACTGATAATGAGTCCATAAAGTTGGAGGGAGTAGTAAAGCTTGACCCGTATCCTTGCAGGCGCCCATACTGCAGGAGCGTCACGATAAATAAAGTAAAACCCATTAACTACACGGGGGAGATATATTCCCTCGATGGAAAATTCGACTCCGCGTTCGAGAAGTTTCTGCTGGTCTACAATGCCTCAGCTGCTGGTAGACACCAAGTCTCAGTCAGCTTCTCCGAAGCAATAAAAAATTTAGTCGTGTCGTACAGCCAGACAGTACTCTATACATATGTACTTGTATCTGATTTTCGGGGCCCGAAGTTTGAGAGGGTCGACGTGGGGTCAACACAGACCGCGGAATTTCGGCTAAAGTGGGCGCACGACGAGAGCGCGGTGACTTCTGGAAACGTACTGATTAACGGAGTCTTGGCGGAGAATAGGGGAGATGGATGGTTCGGCGTCACCGTTACTAAGAACGACGTGGGCGCGGCCACTCTTAGCGTCGACTATGTAAACGTTACGCTGCAGACAAACGAGGGCCAGGCAGTCATCAGGAAATTCGTGGTCACGACCCATCCCGTCAATATAATATTTGACCGAGTCATCATTAATTTATCGTCCCCCAAGACTAGGTTTGACGTTGATAGTTTCGCAGAGATAAGCTACAGGGCGTACTACGAGTATGACCACAGGGACTTCGTAGGCTCAATACGTCTCAACCAACCGTTGAGGCAAAGCAACGTCGGGAAATATACTTACACAGTCGTAGGAATAGATGATGAGCACTACGGGCTTAAAAGCTTCGAGAGCAACTCTGTAGACATAATTTTTGATAAAGTTCTAATTACTTTGAGGACTCCTAGGGAGAGGATAGACACCGGCTCGACCGCCACGATAATAATAGACGCGAGGTATGCCTACGACTATCAGAGATTCTCTGGACAAGTATTCTTATCCAACCTACTCACCCAGACAACGACTGGAAAATACACTTACAGAGCAGTAGCGATAAGTGATGAGCAGTATGGACTATCCAGATTCGAGACCAACGAGGTGGAAGTAGTATTCGACAGGGTAGTCATCAACTTATCTGCGCCTCCGAGGGTGCAGGTCGGCAGGACCGCGCCGATAAGCTACACCGCGCACTACGAGTATGACGGAGAAAAATTCTGCGGCAAGATATTACTTAACAGGGATGCCTCGTCTTCAAAGATCGAGAAGGCCAGCTTCTCCGTCTCGGAAATAATCGATGGTCTATACGGCCTAAGGAGCTTCGTCAGCAACGAGGTGATTGTCATCTTCGACTCCATCACCCACGACCTAAGAGTTGACACATATATTCCATTCATCGCTAGGACCGTGATTTCTCTGAACTATTTGTCAGATAACGCGCGGGTAACTGGTGCGGAGGTTAGCCTCAATGGTGAAGGCATGAGTGAGGAGGAGCCGGGCAAGTATCAGCTCGATAAGACAGTCTTCTCGCCCATCATAAACATAAAGATCGTGGCCAGGACCGAGAATTTCGACCCATACATCGTCGAGAAGCACGAACTAATGATTGGAAACATCGCCCTATACGTTGGCCTCGTGACGCTGGCCCTTGTTCTAGCGATACGGAGAGCATTAAAGAAGCAGGATAAGACAAAGAATGGCCGGGCCTGACGGAAATGTTATAAACGAGATAAAGCATCTCTATTTTCATGTCTGAGGAAATCACGTTAGAGGAGTACAAGAAGGCATATAGGGAGATGGAGCTGGAGGACGCTAGGCGTGGGTTCTTAGCACATCTGACTGCCTACATACTGGTCAACATAATGCTGATAGTAATTAATGTTGTCTACACGCCTAAAGTAGTCTGGTTCTTCTTCCCCCTGATCGGGTGGGGCATAGGTCTCGCATTCCACTACGTGGGAGCAACCTACTGGCTCAGGAAAGAACTCCTCGACAAGGAGGCAAAAGCAGAATACAGGGCAAGAATGGCCAAGAAGAAATAACAACAAGTACCAAGATAAGGTATCAACAATTAATTATTTACATGCTTATATCTGGGATGCGTATAGGTTAGTGATGGATGAAGCACTGTGACTCCTGCGGCGCTTGGATGCCCGACGAGGCAATGTTCTGCACCTACTGCGGCTCACCACTAATAGCTAGGCCTCCTGGGCAGCCGGGTAAAGAGCTATACCGCTGCTACTATCATCCAGACAGGTTCGCGGCCTACAAGTGCAGCATCTGCGGAAAAATGATCTGCAAGTCCTGCAGGTATCAATACACCGACCGCGATGTATGCAAGGTCTGCTACATCAAGGAAGTCATCCCGACGATGGTCATGGACAAGGTGAGGTGGACCGTCAAGGAGTCGGAGGAATAACCAGTCTCACTGATTCCTAAGACTGCTCAGCCTAGTCTCTAGGCTCCAGAGCTTTGAGAAGCCCTCACCGGCCCTCTGGTCAAACAATCCCTCCCGCGAGTAAGTTATGAACTCCTTTGAATACAGGCCTCTCTCTGCTCTCCTGCCCACGATGCTCATCGAGCCCTTGAAGAGCCTAACTCTGACCTCGCCGGTTATCCCTCTTTGCGACTCGTCTATGAATGCGTCGATCGCCCTCCTTAGGGGGTCCATCCAGAGACCGCCGTAGACCAGCTCCGCCCACACCTTCTCAACCTCCTTCTTGAACGATAGGAACCTCCTGCCTAGAAACATCTTCTCAATATCGAGGTGAGCCCTAATCAAGATGAGGGCCGCAGGCGCCTCATAGACCTCGCGAGACTTTAGCCCTATGACTCTATCCTCTATGTGGTCGATTACTCCGTATCCATGCCTCCCACCTATCTCGTTCAGCTTGGACACCAGCTCGAGCAGGCCCAATTCCTCGCCGTTGACGGATACGGGAAGACCGTCTCTGAAGCCGATCTCGAGGTATTCAGGCATGTCCGGCGCTTCTCTAAGGGGCTTAACGATTTTGAACGCATCCTCAGGCGGCTCCGTCCACGGGTCCTCGAGCTCCGCCGCCTCTATCGACCTCCCCCAGAGATTATCGTCTATGCTGAAGCGGCTCTTCTTCGGGTTGATTGGCAGCTTGTTCTTCAGCGCGTACTCGATCTCCTCGTCCCTATTCATGTTCCATTCCCTCACGGGCGCTATTATTCTCAGGTCAGGCGCTAGTGCTGCGAATGCGGCGTCAAACCTCAGCTGGTCGTTTCCCTTGCCGGTGCTTCCATGCGCGACCGCGTCGCATCCCTCCTTACGTGCAATCCCTACGACCTCCTCGGCTATCAGGTACCTAGCCAGCGCGGTTGAGAGTGGATACTCGCCCTCGTAGAGACCGTTGGCTTTAATGGCTTTAGAGATGTACTCGTCTGCAAATTTTCTCTTAGCGTCTACTAAATAGTGCTTGGCCGCGCCTGAGATGTAGGCTTTTGCCTCTATCTCCCTGAAGTCCTCGCTCTGCCCGACGTCGACAGTAACGGTGATTACCTCTGCCCCGTATTTTTCCTGCAACCACCTTATTGCCACGGTGGTGTCGAGCCCACCGCTATATGCGAGCGCAACTCTCAACTATTTACCAACACCTCGACAAGCTATTTGAAAACGATACTTTTTTATTAATTATTCTAAAAGATTAAGAATTATAACTAGCCTGCTGATTGTTTGTGGCTGTCCCTCCTTGTCGTAGCTAAAAAACGATTATTAACCGCGTAGAATTTCTATTTCAATAGATGTCGAAGAAGTCTTCAAGGCAGAAAAGACCGAGCAGGATTGCGTATGTATTTGCGCTTCTGCCACTCATAATCTTCGCCGGCATTATCGTCCTATTCTTAACTATGCAGCAGGCGCCTCCATCCTATCCGACCACCACGACGTACCTCCAGCCAGGCACGCAGTCTCCATCTACTACTTATCAGGCCGCGCCTGACTTCACGCTCAGAGTAATAACGAAGGACGGCCTGACTGACGAGAAGTTCACCCTCTCTTCAGTGAGGGGAAAAGTTGTTTTCTTGGAGTTCATAATGTCTTGGTGCACTGTCTGTGATAGGATGAGCCCGACTGTTAAGCAGCTCCATGACCACTACTCGGCCAAGGGCGTTGTGTTCGTCACGATTGCCGGGAAGGATTCACATGCAACTGAGGAAGACACTGCCAAGTTCCTAGGCGAGCATGACGTGACTTGGACTGCGGTGTTTGACGAGAAGATGGAGGCTTTCAAACTATATTCTATTCGCGGTACTCCTACGTTTGTCATAATTGGGCGGGACGGCAGGATCAGGGAGGTAATAATTGGCGCGCGAACCTATGATGTCTTGGCGTCTGCGTTGGATAAGGCGCTTAGAGAATGAGTAGTAGGCTAGGAGTGGTTTATTCAGTGGTCATTTTGCTGTCAATCGCCGGGATAGCCACGTCTCTCTACATTTCCTATTCGAGGAGCAGTCTTCCGAGCTTTTGTGAAATTGGCTCAGAATTCTCTTGCAGCGAAGTCCTATCAAGCCAGTACTCCAGCTTTTTTGGCATAAATATGGAGTATTATGGCGCCGCGTGGTTTGTTGTGTCGCTTGTCTTATCGGTATTTTCGTTATTCAAGACGTGGGCTAGGACGGCTCTTTTTGGATGGTCGGTCTTGGGACTTCTGGGGGTAGCTTATCTTGTATACCTCGAGGTCTTCGTGATTAATTCTATTTGCGTTCTTTGCACGGTGGCGCACGTGTTGGGAATACTCATATTCTCAGCGTCATTTATAGGGCTCAAGTATTCGAAATGAAGCTTTATACCTCATCGTGACGAATTATTATTGACGGAATTGTCATACGAGCTTAACGAGCTTGACTATAAGATAATTGAGCTCCTCCGAAAGAACTCTAGGATGACTTATCAAGAGATGGGCAAGGCTCTGGGCCTATCTGAGGGCGCAATCAGGAGAAGAGTGAAAAAGCTGATAGAGAACAAGATAATCAAGCAGTTCACGATTAAGGTCGACCTCGGCCAGAGAGTCAGGGCCATGTCAATGATCTCAGTGAGCCCTGGCTACTCAACTCCGAGCGTTACCGAGAAGCTTTCAAAGCTAGAGGGAGTCGAGGAGGTCTACGAGGTCACAGGCGAGTACGACGCGGTCGCAATTATAGCCGTCAGAAGCGTCAACGAGCTAAACAAATGCATCGAAGACGTTAGAAAGACAGAAGGCGTAAGGAACACCAACACCATGATAATTCTGAGAGTCGTGGAGACTGATTAACGAGTCGCTAAGGACGTTAGGAGGGGCAAAATTGTACCATATAACGCTTTGTTTTAATTTATAATTTTATTGCTAGTTTTTGCTTGATTTTATAACTAAATATGCATGCTTAATACTCACAGCAGTGATATTTTCTCATGGTTTATTGTTCAAGGTGTGGGAGAGAAGTTGATCCCCTGTGGACTCATTGTCCGTATTGTGGTGCTCCCTTGACGCCGGCGGCTCAGCATCCGGTTCCTGAAAAAAGGAAGGATCGAAGAAGACTTGTCGCGGCGCTTGTTGGGTTTTCAGGGCTCCTGGGGCTGGGCTATGTGGCTTATCGGTACTACGGTGATGAAATCATTGCTATTATTGAGAAGCTGTCTGGTCAGGCTGGCCAGCCAACCGAGGCAAAGACCACCACGATTACTAAGACCATCGAGTCAACCACGAGTCAATCTTCTTCAGAGATTACTACGACTAGCTCAGAGGCACTGACCACGACGTCGCCTCAATACACGACGACACTCACCATGACGCCCACAACTTCTCCAGCAACATCCACGACCGAGACACTCACGACAACCACCTCTCCAACCACCACTACCTACGTTATTCCTGAGCTTCCAGAGAGGACCTGGGAGGAGCTAACCTATCCATACATAACTGTGGGTGGGCAGGCATACCTAGACGAGGCCCAGACTAACGTGACGAATGAGGGCGACGCACCGTCCTTCTACACGGTCCTAGAGTTATACCAGGGACCTGCCCCAAGCAGAGTGCCGGGGCTGAAATACATTGAGCACCCGCTAAATAGCTTTAAGCTAACTTGGCGCAGGGTCGTGACCCTCAATCCTGGCCAGAGGCTTGACTTCGACTTCTCCGGATCCACTCCGAGCTATGAAGTGCTGGTCTGGGTGTGCTATGACCCCATACTTGACCCTAGAGGATTCAGGATGGACAGCGACGCACCTCTCAGAACCATCTTCAGGAGCGGCCCAGACCGCGACCGCCACGTCTTCGCGATGGGGCGCGGCGGTACGGTGGAGGAGTGAAATTATGCCGAAGACAGCAGTCCACGTAATAGTCCTCGACGAGGTGATCAGCCACCTCAGGTCGAGCAGTGACACAACCGAGAGAAAGATCGGAGAGCTCATGTATAGGAACAGGACCGCGGCGGTCCTAGGAGCAATCGGCCCAGACCTATTCTTCTGGGCCCCAGACTACGAGGTAGTAAGGACTCTCTACAACTTTTACAAGAACTGGAAGTTTGCGATTGATCTCTACAACGAGACAATCGGCAAGGTCGAGGATGCTATAGAGGCTCTGGGAGAGGCGACGATGGATGCAGTCGGAACACTCATGCCCGCCACAATCTCGATGATTGAGCTACTCATCGACGAGATAAAGGAGACAACGGAGCTCTTCAAGTCCGCCCTATCAACTGGACTCTTCGCCGGAGTCATAGAGGGGTTCGACGCCTTCTCAAACCCCGGCGACGCGCCCGGCCTACTCCACAGGTTATTCGATATGTTCACTCCGCCGCTACAGGCGGGCAAGAAGGAGCAGGACTGGTACTGGTTCGACGTGCTCCACTATAGGTACACCGGGAGATTCGCCAGGAACCTCTTAGAGAACGCGGATACTGACGAGAAGCTGGCCTATGTATTCGGCTACCTCACGCATATTGGATGCGACGTCGTGGGTCATGGATTCGTCAACCAGATCGTCGGAGGACCTTACAGGCTGCATCCACAGCGACACGCCACCGTCGAGAACTTCATAGACTCCTGGAAATTCTACAGCAAATACGGCGAGAGCATAAACGAGAAGCTACACGGCCTGCTACAGCTCCCAGACAAGCTTCCAGACGACATCGTAAAGCTCCTATACAATTCATTCATCACGACGTACAAGAATCTACCGCATCCGCAGAGGATCAACCGAGAAAACCAGGGCTTCTACTCTCCAGGAGACCTATCAGCGACATACGAGGTCTTCAAGTTCATCTACGACGTCCTCGGAGGCATGGGTGTGAAGTCGCCCGAGGAGCCGTTCAGCGGCGCCCTAGACATCCTCGCAGAGGCGTTCAAAAACCTTGAACCTCCTCCAAAGCCCCCTAGGAGCAGAGAGATGTGCGACATTGGCGATATACTCTCCTTCGGCCTGACGGAGGAGTCGAGGGAGTGTTATGAGGAGTTCGCGAAGGCGCTGGAGGAGTGGTTTGAATATCTCGGTGAGCTATTGAAGTGGACATTCGAGACGATCCTCGCAATACTGGACTTAATAGCCGCGGTCCTTCTCTCGCTCCCAATCATGGCGCTCATGGCGATACTGTATGGAATCCAGCTGGCCCTCTACAACCTCTACAGGCAGTTCAGACAAGTACTAGTACTCGGAGGACTAATCTATCCAGAGCCAGATGAACTTAACAGCGCGCATGGAAGAAACCTAACAACTAACTATCAATGTAATGCCATCGTCGACTTCAAGGGATACCCACAGATACACTCGCACGAGCTAAACAATCTCCAGTGCCCCAAGACCGGTCTCGAGAAACCTGGAACCCTGCCAACGACTTATCAGCGAAGCGCCACGACCACTCCAGACATGTTCATAAACCAAGAAGCTTTCAGCGAGGCAGGACTGACCAGTTATGCAAAAGCGAACTCACCCACAGAGACGCGGGAGCTCGAGTCTAGGAAAGTCTCGATCGGCAACGCCGTCAGCTTCTCTTGCTGGATGATAGTCAACAGCCTAAACCAGGCCAAGCAGGGAATAGTCTTCATCGATTGGAACTTAGACTCTGATAGGGGATATGGATACAAGTGCTGGACATGGGACAAGGACAAGAAGACAGACAACTACATCTACGAGTTCGTCTAGGAATAACTGAGGGTTTAATTATGGCAACGCTCTGAAAAGACTTGATGAGCGTGGAATTTGAGCAGGTCAAGACCTCGGAGGCATACAGACTACTACACCCCAAGATAGCCAGCATCCTCATCTCAACCAACCGGACAGGAGCCGTTAATGGAATGATCGCCGCATGGGTGACGCCGCTCTCTAGGAATCCTCCGCTCGTAGGCGCCTCGATAGCCCCCAGCAGATACACCTATGAATTCCTAAAGGACTCAGGAGAGTTCACCATAAACGTGATGTCGAGGGACTATCTAAGAGAGGTACACTTCATAGGCACAGTCTCAGGCAGGGAAAGAGATAAGCTTAGAGAGTGCGGCCTAACGCTCCGACCCTCTAGGAGAGTGAAGGTGCCACATGTGTATGAGGCGCTCGCCGTGCTGGAGTGCAGTGTCTATAAGGAGGTCGAGGCGGGAGACCATCAATTTGTCATGGGCAAAATCCTCGACGCATACGTAAAGCCAGGAATATTTGGAGAGGTCTATAACTCACGTAGGGCAAAGATGCTGATGCATCTAGGCGGCTCTAGCTACACGACAATAATAGACGATGTACTATCTCCATGAATATATTCAAATCACAATGTTGAAGATTGTTTCTTATTTTTGACTGTATTGATGAGGTTTATCAATAGATCGACGGCCTCCGAGGGGCTTGAGGCCGCGTGGATCTTTACTCGCCTCCTGTCGTCTATGTATTTCTCTGCGTATTCGTCGGCGGCGCCTCCAGTTCCTATGAGCGAGACTATGGGTTTCCCCTCTATGTAGGCCGCAGCTATCTCAGTAATTGTGCCTGCTCCTCCACCTACCACGATGACTCCGTCAGCGCTATACACGTTTATGAAGTTTCTCATGTGTCCGATTCCTGTCGCCGCGATGGCTGTACTGTATGGGTTTGCCTCGTCTATATCTTTCTGGGGAATTATTGAGAGTGTTATTCCTCCGTTTTCATACGCTCCTTTCGCTGCTGCCTCCATCACTCCTCCTAGTCCTCCAGTAACTAGGATTGCGCCCCTCCTAGCTATCTCTGCGCCCACTCTGTAGGCAGCCTCCCTGGCCTCAGGCGTACAGCTATCCTCGTTATAGCCAACGACGAGTATCTGTAACCTCCGCCTCCTAGGGTCTTGGATGCTTTCTTCCTTATTCATGTCGGCGCCAAGACTAAAATACGCGTTGTCTATTTATAGGTTCAAATTATGTATCATGGCTCATCGAGACACTGCATAGTAGAGGTTTTTATCTCGGAAGTGAATATTATGGTAGGGTCAAGGGGACCTGAATGGTTTTTGCGGTGCAGGTTAATGGTCTCGTCAAGATTTATGACGGTAAGGTAAGAGCCCTAGACGGTGTTGATCTTACAGTTGATCAGGGAATATCGTTCGCTTTGCTGGGCCCGAACGGTGCCGGAAAAACAACACTCATGAGGATCTTAACTACGTAGCTTAGACCAACTGCTGGAGAGGCATACGTATTCGGCCTAAACGTAGTGCGCGAAGAGAGCAAGGTGAGGAGGCTGATCAGCTATGTTCCGCAAGAGATAAGCGTCTGGACCGACATAAGCGGCTATGAGAACCTCTTGATCTATGCGAAGATCTTCGGCGTGCCGAGCAGCGAGAGAGAGAAAATAATTGATGAAGCACTGGAAAATATGGGCCTCTCCGAGGTTAAGAACGAGCTCGTCAGGACCTATTCGGGCGGAATGATTAGGAGGCTTGAGATTGCCTGCGCAGTGCTCATAAAGCCGAAAATTATGTTTCTGGACGAGCCTACGATCGGTCTAGACCCAGCAGCGAGAAAAGCAGTATGGGAACGCCTAAAAATCTTTAAGAAAGAATATGGCGTCACCATCTTCTTCAATATGCACTACATGGATGAGGCTGACATGTATGCAGACGAGATAGCCATAATAAATCAGGGAAAAATAGTGACGAGCGGCACGAGCAAAGAGCTTAAACAATCGTTGGGAGGTGAAGTGATAACATTCACGCTTGGAAACAACGCCTACGATTCGAGGATAGGCCAAGAAGTCAAGAAACTAGAGAATGTACGGAGTCTGTTTATTGAGGGGTCTAGCCTAACCGTTATTGCTGAAGATGCCGAAGTCGCCTTGCCGACCATTATGAACCTTCTTAAGAGCATGGATGTGCCAGTCGAAAAGGTCTCCATCGCTAAGCCGACCCTAGACGACGTCTTTCTAAAGTATGCTGGGACACGACTCGAGGATAAAAGCCGAATCGGCGAGGTCACACGAGTAAGAGAGATGATTAGGAAGGGAGGACGCCTATGATGGGGCTCAAAAACATGCTGGTTATGATTGAGCTGGAGTTAAGGAGACTGCGTCACGACAGGACGGAGATCTACTTTAGGGCAGTACAGCCAATTCTATGGATAGCGATATTCGGCCCAGTCATGGGCAG
>Ga0105159_1000095_pt1 | contig 24285 bp, 20 predicted proteins | sample LHCtaG_2_FD_89590 | JGI IMG/M metagenome (GOLD analysis project Ga0105159, IMG submission 89590) | Hot spring microbial communities from Little Hot Creek, USA to study Microbial Dark Matter (Phase II) - LHC4sed_replicate | ecosystem: Environmental > Aquatic > Thermal springs > Hot (42-90C) >...
AATGTCGCCGGGAACGATTTCAGCAAGCCTAACCTCCCGTTTAACTCCATCCCTCAAAACGGTGGCTGTTGTTGCCACCCTTTGCTTAAGCATTTCAGCTGCCCTTTCAGCCTTAGACTCTTGATAAAAGTCTAGGATAACACTGAGCGTCACTATGGAGAATATTATTGCTGTGTTCACAATTTCTCCAAAAAAGCCTGAAATCAGCCCAGCTATAAGAAGGATGATTATTAACGGGCTTTTGAAATGAGAGAGAAAATCGATGATGGCTACTCTCTTCTTTGTCCTAACAAGTTCGTTGTAGCCGAGTACCTTGAGACGCTCTTCCACATCTTCAGAAGAGAGCCCCGCTAAAGAAGTGTTCAAACGTTTGAGAAGCTCTTCAACTGGCAGGGTTAAAATCTCTTCAGTACTTGGCAGAGCCCAGCCTAAAACCTCGCCGACACTGGATGCTTCTAGATTCTGAACCACCATCATTCCCACCATCCATTCCCACTGAACCACCTCCAAAGCTGGGCTACATACCTACAAACACGCTCATTCATAAAAGGCTTTCTACAAAGAAGAAAGACTCGTTATCGTTAAATGATAACAATTTCTGTTTAGGAGACATTGCCCTATGCCGGAGAACCAAGCATAGAACGGAGCTCCTATACAATAACCATACCAACAGCAGCCGAGCAAGTTCGCCTTCAAGCAATCTTAACTCAGGCACCTTGGCACGCTTAATGAAGTATAATGTTTTCACTGCATAAAAATAACTTACGTTTATAGAGCCAAACCAATCATGGTAAGAATCATACCTATAATTGAGAGAAAAATGATTTGCGTGCGGCACCACTCATGTTGAATAAATAAAGAAGGAATAAACCGGAACCCTCTCGTTTCTTGGAGTTGTTTTCTCCAAAATGAAAAGAATGAGGCAAGCAATAAGAGGGATTACCCCGACGGCTATAATTAGAGGGTTCACTGCATAATCCACCACTTACCACGCTTCCAAAAATGTAATTAATTTTAAGAAAGCCTTTACTTAGAACAGGGGACAACCCTCGGCGATTTAATTTTGATCTACAGAGGCAAAAACTCGCATATGCGAGTTCTGAACCTCCTTAAACACAAGTTCAATAACACCCTCAATCTCTCTTAAGAGTTGTCACAAAAATGTCCCAAATTGGAGCATCACGTGGAAAGGCACATCTGACGGGCTTAGTGGTCTACCGGCGGTTAAATATTACTGGGCGTGTAGCTGTTGGGGCGCTAAGAGGAGCTATAAGGGTCTATTACGTAAATAAGGCGAAGCCAGAATTGCTCCCCCAACGAACTCACGCAGGAAGAAAAAAGCGCCCTAGAGGAAGAGAAGCTGATGAAAGCGTTGGCAAAAAGATTTCAGGGCAATAGAACGCTAGAAAAATAAAGATTAAAACGATAACTTTAGTTCTAAGGATTAGTGTTAACACTTTCATCCTTTATGGCTAAAACTCTATAAGCGGTATAATCCTAGACTCTTTTTAGTCTAAACTATCTTTGTATCTTTGGAGTAGTAGTTTTGTTCCCTCTATGCTAATTAACGTTATTATTGATAGGGTTGCAGCCAGCATGAAGGAGTATGGTTCTAGTTCAACTACTCCGAGTGCTTGTCTGGTTACTGGAAAACCTAGTAGAACCATGAGGAGAAGGATTTCCCATGCGATTGCCAGTAGCAGAAACTTGTGGGGTCGGACCACAATAATAGTATGCTTAAGTGATCTACATGTTACCGCCAAAATAAGCTCAAAGAATACGAATGCTATAAAGACCCTTGTTCGGGCTAAATTAACACAATTAACACCATCATGCAGAGATGTTAGGAAGATCCAGAAGAAGAAAGGCACGCCAACTATTAATGTACGTAAAATGAGGGATTTAACATCCCACGTAAATATTGTTTCCCTAGGGTCTCTAGGCGGTCTCTCCATAATGTCCGGATCAGATGGACTTACGCCCAATGCTATTGCGGGTAACCCATCTGTGGCTAAATTAACGTAGAGGATTTGAACGGGGAGTAGTGGGGGCGGGTACCCGGCTAGAACAGCTAATGCTAAAACTTATATAAATGTTGTCATATATCCATCTCCCCAATTCTATAGCATTCACGATGGTGGCGAAGTTGTCGTCTGCCAGAACCATGTCAGCTGTCTCCTTAGTTACCTCGGTTCCAGTTATTCCCATAGCTATACATGGTGGGATCAAGATGATCAAGAGATAGAAGATATATTTTACTTTTTTAAGTCAAAGGGGTTTGATTGTTTTAGGGTTAGAATATGGGTTGGAGATTCTGGCCCCTCAAAATTACTTTATGCATCTAAAATCATTAAAAGGGCATGTGAAAATGGATTTAAAATTCAGCCGACATTTTTTCTCTCGGACTCTTGGGCTGATTTATATAAGCAACCTGAACCAAAGGATTGGTCCACGGGTTCATTTAAGGATAAATTAAATTTCATTAGAATTTATATATCTAAAGTGATGGATAAATTATCTTCTTTTGAAGATAGGTGCCTATACTATCAAATTGGGAATGAAATCGACTATGGATTATGCGGCTTATTTGCTAGAGATAAAAAGAAGCGCAAAAACCATAAAGTGATAAGCCTATAGCTCTTCACTTGGGAAAGTGGTGGGATCAACCTCTTTTAAACTCATTCCTCTCAGCTATGAAAGAGTTTAAAGTCGAATATGAGCTGCTTTGTATATCTTACTATCCCACTGGACTTGGAGTGAATTTTGAACCATTAAAGGAGATAAAGGAAGTAGCAGAAGCCCATGGAAAACATCTCTCAATTGCAGAATACGCTTATCCAAGCGACTTAATGAAAGGACAATTTTGGTTCATGAATAAGCCAGTAAAGGGTTATCCATTAACTCCCGAGGGACAAGCTTCATGGATAAGAGACTTTCTTACCGAATGCAGATCGCTGAGCGTATATGGAGCTTTCTACTGGAGTCCAGAGCTATATTTAACTAAAGATTATAGGGGGCGTATTCCGGAGCCAAAAGATATGCCTCTAACTTTCGGGTGGGGTCATATGTCTTTCTTCGATAAAAATGGGCGAGTTAAACCATGCATAAACTCGCTGATATAGCGACAAAAATTCATATGCAGGCAATATCTGATTTAAAAGAGCGGCTGAGATGAGGAAATTTGGGGAATTATTCAAATCTACAACGTCCCACACTTCCGGGCCGGTTCCTATAAGCGTCACTGGCACCTTTATTTTGTTCTCTATCTTTTTTAATAAATTCATCAGACATATAATGCATTAAAAAGATGTAGAAAGCCATATCCATTGAATAAAGGAAAAAATTAAATAATATAAATTTAGTTTTATCTTTGTCAAGGAGATTCTTCCAATGGAGCGATGGTTCGAAAAGCGGCGGAAAAATAAGGTTCTTGATATTGCATATCGCCAGATGACCCTAGCTCTTGACACGGTAAATGATTTAGAAAGAGCAATAAAGGCTATTTTCTCAAGCGATAAAGAAACCTCGAAAACCGCTATAGAAAGATTATTTGTTGTTGAGGAGGAAATCGATAGCCTTAGAAGAACAGTGTTTGAAGAGCTAGCAAAGGGAAGCTTGCCTCCTAGGGATAGGGAGGACATTATGCATCTTGTTAAGCGATTGGATGTTATGGCTGATTTCGTTAAGGACTCGGCGAGAAACATGATTATTTTAATGGATGCTGATGTGCCTACGGACGTTTGGAAAGCCTTTTTAGACATGTCCTCAAACATTGTTAAATGTGCGGCAACGCTTAAGGAAAGCTTAAAACTTTTAAGTGAGAACCCCTCTGAGGCTAGGGCTCTATCGCTTAAGGTTGAGGAGGAAGAAAATAAAGTGGATAAACAGTATCTAGGCATAAAGTCTCTGCTATTAAAGCGTGGGGATAAAATAAACCCCGCGGTTTTAATAATATTGAAGGATTTAGCCGATTACATGGAGGATGCTGCAGATAGCTGCGCCGATGTGGGAGATTACATAAGAGTTCTAACAGTATCGAAATAGCAGGTGCAACCATTTCGCGCGCATTTCATCAGAGCGTTTCTCGCTTTTCACTTTGCCGATTTTGCTCTCTCACGCATAATTAGGCGTAATCTCTCCATGTCTTTCTTCACTCTTATTGCTAGGAGCCCAAAGAAGATTGAGCATAGGATCCATGTGCCTACGCCTATAGTTAAAATCGCCGCTTGCAGTGATGATTGAACCGCTATTAGCCCGGCTACGAAGGGCGCCAACGCTGAACCGCTGTTCTCTATGAGCCCCTGAACCGCCTGGGCTGTGCTACGAACTTCAGGTTCAACGATATCTTGTATTATGGCCGTCACGTTAGAGCTTCCTACGGGTATTATGAAAGCTGTGATAGAGATTAGGATGAGGAATAATTCTCTGTTCTCTTTCGGCACATTTAAGCTGGCGAATAGCGATACTGCTCCAAGGAAAACAACAATCATGCATAGAAGAACCCGGCCTCTCGGAGTGCGTTTAAAGAGGAAATCGCCGAGAATGCCCCATGAGATGCCGCCTAAAGAAAGAGCCACTATAGCCGCAGCCATAACTAGCGCTGCGTCAGCCGCCGTGTAACCACGTTCAACTTCAAGATAACGGAACGTCCAGTAAGTCAGCACATTCCAGGGAAAAACGCCGAAAAAGCCTTGAATAAACAGAAGACGCATGCTTGGATTATAAAATAGATTCTTGACAAGTTTTAAATCGAAGCGATAGGTGGGAATCACTTCCAATCCAGCCATCTCAGGTTCGGCTCTTCCCCTAGGAACCTCCCTGACGCCGAAGAAGACAAGTATGGCTATTATAATGCCTAAGGCTCCGGTTATGAAGAACACGTTTCTCCATCCGAAAGAACTGCCTAAAATAACTGCCAGAACTGTGCCAAGCATATAACCCATCGGCCCCGAAGCCGCCAGAAGCCCATAAACCCTGCTTCTCATAGACGGCTCAAAATAGTCGGAGAGTAAACTCTGAATACCTGGATAGCTGGAATCATCTATGCCGGTGAAGCCTCTCGTTATGAGGAAAACCGAATAATTTGGAGCCAACGCATTAAGCCATGTTGTTGAGCCCCATATGAAGGAGGCTAAAGCCACAAGTTTGGCTCTTGCATATTTATCATAGAGATAACCCCATGCGGGATAAAAGATTGCGGCAACCACTATTGCGAAGCTATATACGGCGCCCATCTGGGCTTCATCGATTCTGAACTCCTCCATGATTGGCGTGGTTAAGGGGCTTATAAGAAGCTTGTCGGCTTGATGCACAAGCATGAAGAGGAAGAATATTATGAAAACAAGCCACCTATATTTGGAGCTCATCTAATTCCCCTAAATGAATAGGCTTCACGGCATGGGGAGAAAAATAAAAATTGGGAGCTAATTAAAGATTTAGTGTTTCTTTTTTGCGGCTTCTTCTAAAGCGGCAACACCTGGCAGTTTTCTACCCATTAAGAATTCTATTAACGCTCCGCCAGCCGTGCTTATGTAGCTCATTTTATGAGCTAGCCCTAGGCTTTGAACAGCGGCTATGCTGTGTCCTCCGCCTATGAGCGAAAACGCTTTTGAGGATGCTATTGCCTCAAACAGTTCCTTTGTCCCTTTTTTAAATTCCTCCTTCTCAAAGACTCCTGGTGGACCGCTAAAAACAATTGATTTAGATTTCATAATTATCTTCGAGTATCTTTCAATGGTCTTTGTTCCAATATCGTATATTGGATGGTCCGTTGGCAATTCCTCAAGCGTTATTTCCTTCCTTTTTCCTTCAACCTCAACTGCTAAATCTACTGGAACCTCGATTTTTTCAGGATATTTGCTTATAAGATCCTTTATTCCCGGAATAAGATCCAGCAGCTTATTTTTCTCTAGTAATTCCATGTTGGGTTTTCCTATATTATAGCCCTTAGCTACAAGGAACAGGTGGCCGGTTATTCCCGCCGTTAAAACATAGTCAGCAATATTATTATCTAAAACATGCTTTGATATCCTAAGTGAGTCGTCAGCTTTCGCTCCTCCGAGAATATATACGCAGGGTTTCTCCGGATTCTCTAGAACCTTGCTTAAAGCGTTCAGCTCATTCTCCATGATTCTTCCAGCAGCACTCGGGAGGAGAACTGTGAAGCCAACTATTGAGGCGTGGCTTCTATGAGCTGCTGCAAAAGCATCGTTCACGAATAAATCAGCTAACGGCGCAAGGTTAGCTACAAGTTCAGATTTAGAGTGCTCCTCAGGCGGGGCTTCCTTAGCCTCTCTGGGAAAGTTTCTAACATTATCCAGGACGAGTATTTCTCCGCTTTTAAGCTCTTTTATAGCGTTTTTGGCTTTTTCCCCATAAACATCATTTACAAACTTAACTGGTTTCCCAAGGATCCTGCTTAAAATTTGAGCATGCTGCTCAAGGGGTATGAAGTCCGGATCTCCAGGTCTTCCCTGATGGGCTAGAACCACAACCTTTGCGCCTTTCTCAGAGAGCTCCTTTATTGTTGTTTCTCCATGAGCTCTAATCCTTGTATCGTCTAAAATTTTCTTTGTCTGCGGATCAACAGGCGAGTTAAAATCTACCCTGACAAGAACCACCTTGTCTTTAACATTAAAGTTGTCTAGCGTCAGAAATTTCGGCATAATTTTTCCTCCTGCTTTATTTCAAATAATAAAAAGGATTGGGATTTTTTATGCTTTCTACTTTTTAGAACCCTGCTTTTTTCCCTATTAACTCTATTAGTTCAGCCATTCTACAAGAGAAGCCCCATTCATTATCGTACCATCCGAAAACCTTGACTAAGTTTCCTCCAGTAACCATTGTGCATAGCCCATCTATTATAACCGAGTACGGTGTATGATTCACATCGGATGAAACTATTGGATCCTCAGTGTAAGCCATTATGCCCTTTAATGGTCCATCAGCCGCCTTCTTAAAGGCTTCATTCACCTCTTCTTTAGTTACGTCTCTCGCCAAAGTGGCCGTTAAATCGCATATTGAAACGTTTGGAACCGGAACTCTAAGGGCTATGCCGTCGATCCTACCTTTCAATTCTGGGTAAACCATTGTTGACGCCCTAGCAGCCCCTGTTGTTGTCGGTATTATATTTGTAGCTGCAGCCCTCGCCCTACGCAGATCCCTATGCACTAGATCCAATACTCTCTGATCATTCGTGTAAGCATGCGCGGTTGTCATCAACGCGGCCTTTATCCCAAAGTTTTCATGAAGCACTTTAACCATAGGTATTACACAATTTGTTGTGCATGATGCGTTTGAGATTATATTATGTTTCTCATGGTCATACTGATCATGGTTTACGCCGAGAACTATTGTTATATCTGGGTTTGTCGCCGGCGCTGAAATTAAAACTTTTTTGGCTCCAGCCTGTAAATGTTTTGATGCGTTTTCTCTATCGGTGAAGAGCCCCGTAGATTCCACAGCCAAGTATACATCAAGGTCTTTCCATGGGAGAAGCGCAGGATCCCTTTGCGATAGCACCTTTATCTCTTTACCATTAACTATTATGCAGTCACTTTTCGCTTGTACGTCAGCATCGAATCTTCCATGCACTGAATCATATTTCAGTAGATGCGCCAGAGTCTTAGCATCAGCTAGGTCGTTTACGGCTACAAAGTCGATGTCTGATTTTCTTTCAATAGCTGCCCTAAACAGCAATCTGCCAATTCTTCCAAAACCATTAATTGCAACGCGTATAGTCATTCTAAATCCACCTTCAACAATATCTCTAAACCTCGTTTTATTTATTAATTTTTCTTAATTTACGCTTCAAATTAAATATGCTATTTCATCAAAAATAACAAAATTAATTCTAGGCTCGGGGAGGAACCGTGATCGTTGGATCCTAGGTCTCATAATCCTAACAGATTAGGCTAGCAGGGATCTTATGAAGTTGGAGAATTTTCTCCCCTTGCATTTTTAACCGTGTAAACCATCTTTACATTTATCAGCCGCTGAGAATGTTTTAATTGAGCAAAGCGAAGAATTTATCTTCTCTATAGTTGTAAATTCATTTCAGTTGGAGGAGAAAACTTGAAAATAGTTGGAGGGCCGAGTTCCCTAAACTTAGCGTGTAAAATAGGCGAGATCCTAAAAATTCCACTCGTTAAAGTTAAAACGAAACGTTTCCCAGACGGCGAATTCTATTTTAAGTTTGAGGAAGATATATCAGGAGAGAACCTGCTGGTTGTGCAGAGTCTTTATCCGCCTCAAGATATGCATGCCATAGAATTATTTCTAATTCTTCATACTGCGAGAGACCTAGGAGCAAATACTATGAAGGTTTTCGCTCCATATCTTGCCTACAGCCGGCAGGATGAGCGGTTCTTGGAAGGCGAATGCTTGAGCGCAAGCATGATGGCTGAAATAATTGAAGAATTAGGCGCAGACGCCTTATATACGGTTGACGTTCACAACGAAAACGTATTAAAAATGTATAAGATTCCAGTATACAATCTTACAGCTTCCGGAGAATTGGCGAGATATTTTGCTAAAAAAGGCTTAGAGAACCCCATCGTGATAGCGCCTGATGATGAAGACTTAGCCATAAGGAGGGCGAGGCATGCTGCTAAGGTGCTTAACTCTGAGTACGATGCTTTAGAGAAAAGGAGAGATCGCTATACCGGCGAGATAATTACATATAGAAAGGATCTGAAAGTTAAAGGAAGAGATGCTATAATAATAGATGACATAATAAGCACAGGCAAAACCGTGGCTAATGCGGCGAGGATCCTTAAAGAGCAGGGTGCAAGAAGAATCCTCGTAGGCGTATCCCATCCGCTGCTCATAGGGGACTCAGTAAAAATAATGATGGAAAACGGCGTTGAGGAGATCGTGGGAACCGATAGCGTTGTCAACGAGTACGCTAAAGTTTCAGTTGCTCCAATACTTGCCAGGGCACTAGAAGGAGAATTGGAACAAGTATAAAGCGTCTTCGCCTTTATTAGATTTAGTTTCTGGACTCATTTATGAACTTTGATAAGTTTGACTGTTTTATGCCTTTGCCGCTTTCAAACAGGGAGTTTATCTCCTCCTCTATTAGGATTAGGCGCTGGGCGTAGTATTCCGACATATTATATTTTCTGACAAGATGCCATGCGCTCTCCAAGTATTTCTCAATTCCACCCCTATGAACGGTTAACGCTAACTCGCCCCCGCATTCTGGGCATGATCCTTTAAGTGGAACCCGCCTAAAACGCTTATTGCATCTCTTACATCTGAAACTCTGAGTTGCAAAGGCTCTTAAATTACCTGAAATATCACGGATAAAATGCGTATTCAAAACTATCTCTGCAACATCTTTTGCATCAACAGCTTTAATTTTCTCAGCTAGATCTAATTGGGCATTGAGCTTATCGGCCATGCGCCTTAAAGTTTTATATATGCTTTCACGGTTTCCAGCCTGAATGTTTGATGTGGGCACTGTGAAGCCGAAGCCCTGAAACCTAGCTTCAGTATTAAACCTATGCTTAACAATGTCAATTAAGTCCATCACGTCTCTCGCTGGGCTTCCCTTAAAGGTTTCTTCGTAGAAAGCGAGAGGATACTTGCTCGCAACATCGATTTCATGCGCTTGTCTCTGAACCTCCTCAGGTACAATCGTATGAATAATAAAGAGCGGAGAATCCATTATACCGCCTATTTGATCCGGAAGATATTCTCTTGAGAAATTTAAAAATGCATCTAGAGCGAGCATTATGCTATCTTCATCTCCATCGCAGTCTCTGCGCTTAGCTGAATGCCAAAATGGATGGGCGAAGCAGACGTCAAGTTTTGTGAAGCCGATTATTCTGCCTAAAACTCCGGCGCATGTATGCGGTGCTAAGCCTATTATGAGTGTTCCAACTAAATCTTGCGGTTGAGTAATATTGTAGAATGGCGGAAGCCCATAGAACTTCTGTAAAAGCTCATCCACAAAGTTGGCTACGGAAATTAAATATTTAACGCTCCTCCATGGAATTACAACATCTTGAATCTTTAACTCGCATATTTGCTCCGGATCAACAAGTTGATTGCCTAAATAGTCCCGCATGTAACCTAGAGATCTAAGTTTTTCTACAGAAACTCCTATTTCAGAGGGCTTAAAGTGGGTTAGGGGAGCATTAGTTGCATCAAAGCGTACTGTGCCATCTTTATAAACTGAAAGCCCATATTTGGCTCTTAGAACCCCCTTTTCAATCGGCTCTGGTGTTCGAGTTTTATTCGTTAAGCCCCTAACTCCCTTAATCTGCGATGGGGTGAAACCGATTTTTCTGCATGCTTCATCGATTAGATCCTTTATGGGAATTGTCTGAGCGCAGAATCTTTTAGTCTCCACCTTGCATATTGGACACTCTTCTCTGTCGAGGTCCCTACCACATCTTGGACAAATAAACCTTGGAGCTGTCTCCGAGCCGCATGTTGGACATATCTTCTTAAACGTTATTATCCTGCATTTCGGACAGAACCAGCTAACAATGTCAACCCTAATGCGCCCCCTCTTATAGGCTTTCATAAGGTCCCTCTGAGCCCCGCCGCTTAATCCTACTGGAAAGAGAACTTGAACTGGGGGCTTCATTTCACGCTTCTTAGCTTTCTCCGGCCGGCCGACCCTGGCGCCTATGAATGATGGAGCCTTATCTCTAATGATGCATCCGCCGCTAAGCCTAGATAAATTCTCTATTACTGGAAGATCGGTAAGCACATCTCTATGCGCATCATTTACTCCTAAAGTGAAGGCGAAAGCATGCGCATCAAAATCCTCAATAATTATTTTATCATTAACAACTTTATGCGGAACGCAGATTTCCTCGAGGATACTCTTAACTTCCTCATCAAAGGATCCTATTATTTTCGCGATAATTTCTCCCTCAACAGTTAAATCTGAACCTAGCAGCCACAACCTAACTTTTTGAAGCTCTCCGCTCGATATGTTGGACCAGAAATATGTGTATGATGGATGCAGAGGAACGCCGAGCGACTTACTCAGCGAAATAGCTTCATAGACGCTAGGTTTATTATTAAATGGATCCTCCAGATAGGATTTCAGAATCTGGGGGGGAATTTTGGCTTTTAACGCGGCTTCCTCAATGTTTCCACCGAATTTTTTCATAATTACGCTTTTAAGTTCTTCGCACCAAAACTCTTCGCTGTATCCGGAAGGCAACAAAGACTTGTTATTATAGAGGAAGTCGCCGAAACTTATGAGTAAATCGCCTAAGAAAAGGATTTTTTCAGTTTCCCTCTTAACAATCTCAATATTTTCGTTTGAAACCCTAATAACCGATCCATCCTTCAGCTTCACAATTGGAGGTTCTATGTAGTCTACTGGGAGAACAACGCCTGACTTCCCGGGGGTTTCAATTTTAAGTTGCGTACCGCCTGCTAAAAAATTCTGCAAAGTGGCCATAGTCAAAGGGTGAACCCCAACTGCGGCTAACCCTGTATTCCTTGATCTTCCATAGCGGAGCCTGAAACCGCCTCTTCTTGATGGAAAACATAATATAGGACGCCCGGCTGGAACTTCCTCCATAAACCCAGATGAAGATCTGTTTCTTTCTATTTCTTTAATTTCTTTAAGCCACTCCCATCCTTGAATTCCAAGGTCTTCTACGACAGCGAGGACCTTCGCAGCCCGCCCTACAATACCATCATTCACAACTCGAAGCGCCCCGCCGCGCACACGGTTCGTTTCAATACGTGGCAGGTTGCGATATGAGGAAACCTCAACCGGATCGGAGGGCGTACCGGTAATTTCGATTGGGAGATTTTGCAGCGCGAGCCTCAGCTGCTCATCTGAAACACTATACTGAAAACGGCCTACCTCACGCTCATAAAGCCTCAGCTCCTCGATAAACCTTTCTATTTCCTCCTTAGTTGGCTTATACCGCTCCAATTTTAGTAATTGGCGGACAAAATCAGCTATGACCGGCGTTAAGGCTGTCTCTGTGCCGCCCGCTGAACGTATTGGTCCGGCTAGGTATATGGCTAAGTATTTTGATCCATCCATATTAGTCCTTATTGCCACTTTCGCTATGCCTTCTGAGTAAACCGCCGCGGTGACCCCTTCGGTTAGTATTGCTAAAGCGGTTCTAATTGCTTGGTCGGCGGCTCTCTCCTCACTTAAATGTCCAAATCTTCCCTGGATTATCTCCTCAGCTATCTTGAAAGCAACTTTCTCCCTAGGCATCTCCTTACTTAATTCCCTTATTCTCTCGGCAATTCCACGTAATCCAATGAAGCCCTCAACGAGCCCAGCTAGGTCATCCGCTATTTCAATTTCCGGGTAAGGTTTTGGATCAAGTCCCTTCGACCTAGCTTCCTTCGCAATATTGTAAATTTTTTCGAGCGACCGAACTAGATTGGAGAAATATTTCCGGTACTCATCGCTTATATTAGATGTTTCCATGATTAACCGCGCTATTCAATGTGAATTCGACATAGTATCACAGCGTTCCACTTTTCTATTGGACGCCCCATAATCTTCTCGTAGGTTTTCGTAGCTATTTCCTTTCTCCTTTCAACACATGCTCTGCATCTACTATGCCTCATGTCGGAGGGGCCATCACATTGCCCGCAATTGAGCAGAAGAGATTCCCCCAAACCTCTTAAGGTTGTCCAGGCATACTCTCGCTCATCATATTCCGGTTCGAAATCCGGCCATATATCATATAAATCATCTCTTCCCAATATTTTCTTAAGGGATTCAAAATATTGCTCGAATGCTGTCAAGATAAATTCAACTCCTTAACCTTACTTTTCGCTCCCTCTTTTACACCCTTAATTATTTCCATAAGTTTATTTTTAACTTCTTCTTTTTTGCCAATTTCAGTTATCGTGCCAGTGACCACTATATCGGCTCCGGCGCTCACTATTTGTTTAGCTTGCTCCCCCGTTCTTATGCCTCCACCCACGATAAGCGGCATGCTTATAGCATTCTTGACCGCTCTAACCATTTCTAAGGGAACAGGGGATTTTGCGCCTGATCCAGCCTCTAAATAAACAAATCTCATCCCGAGAAATTGAGCGGCTAACGCGTGGGCAACTGCTAGCTCAGGCTTATTATACGGTATTGGGCATGCCTTCCCAATGACGCCTGCAGATCCACCCTCACCAACTATTATGTATCCCAGCGGTATCGCCTCTAAACCAAATTTTTTAATTAGCGGTGCCGCTAGCACCTGCGCGCCAACTATGAAGTATGGATCGGCTGAATTAAGAAGAGACATAAACCATATTGCGTCAGCATACCTACTTATACCAGTCACATTATTTGGAAATAATATCGCGGGAATACTCGCAGATTCTTTAACAGCTTTCACTACATCGTCAAGAGCATTTGGTGATACAAGAGTTGTACCACCAATCATTATGGCTGAGGATCCTAAAGATTCGCTTTCAGATGATATGAAAGCAGCAAACTCGCCAGATGATCTTTCCGGATCAATAAGCGTTATATGAATTGCTCCTTCATTAAGAATTTTTTTCAAAAGATATTCTTCAACCTTTCCAACCATGGAAGACCCTCAAAATTAGGACCCTTCATAAAATTCATCTATAAATTGGCAGTAAGCATCCACTTCCTTAAAAAAGGGTTTAACCTTTATCTCCCTAGAATACCCGCAATTAATGTTGCCACATTTGATTACTGCTTTCTTTCCGTTTAAGTCTTCCTCAATAAACTCAACTCTTATAGATTCTTGACTGCATTTTGGACATAAGAAAACCTTAGGTATCTTCTTCTTTGGTATGCGAACTACTTTTCTGCGTCTTCTTCCCATTCTGAACCCAGCATAAATTTTTATGGTAGATAATGCACTTAAATATTTGGGTATTTTAAGGCTTAGACTTTGTGATTTTGAGCATATGTAACCTAGATCACAATAATATCACAAGTTGCATCACTCGTAGGTAACGTTCGCCTCACAGTAATGGTTATATTAGAAATGAAAGACAGACTTTAAGAGGCGCATCGTATACAAAATTGTATTCATAAAGGAGGTCGAAGGATCTGAATGATTTAGAAATAAAAAATGAGGTTCAGAGGTGGTTAATGAGCCTAAATAAGGATCCTATCTTCAAAATACTGCTTAAAAACAGCAATTTAACAAAAGTGCAGGCGGAAACCCTTTTAATAGATATTTTAGCTGAAAAAATAAGCGATAAAAAAATAGTTTACGAGGATAAGGCGAAATTAAGATTAATAAAGTCTGGAGTGAGCCGCGGCTCCTTCAATAGAACTTTAGCGCAGGCAAGAAGAAACGTGATTAGATCGATTTATACGGTTATACTTCTGGGATATTTGGGCATTTTTGATGATTCACGTCTAAATCCTTACATAGAAATCTCAAATAGGATACGTCTCTACAGCGAAAAATATCGAGATCTATGGGAGAGTGGAAAAATTAACGAAGAGCAGATAAAAATAATAAAAACTCTTCAGGATGAAATAGAAAAGGGATTGCTAAATCTCTCTAAGCCCAGATCCATGTCCGGCAGATTGTGATATCATGCTACGTGATCTGTGACATCACACCCCTTAAGTAGTTTGAACAATAACCATTTTAACGCCTTTAATAAGAAAAAAAAGAATATCTTTAAATGTTTCTAGCGTGATTATTATGTGATAAGGTTGTGATCCATATGGATCACGCTACCTGTGATGTCACAAGAGGGATGTCGGCATGGATGATGTCATTTTAGTCATATATGCTATTTTATTCTCCGTAACTTCTCTTTTTCTCTTATTCTCTCTAAAAAGAATAAGAGAGGAGACTGCTAGACGTCAAGAAGCAAAGAGACTGCTGGATGATATAATATATAGTTTTAATAAGGATTTAAAAAAGCAGGAAGAAGCTATTCAAGAAATCATCAAAGATTTTGAGGGAAAATCTGTGGAAAATGCTAGGAAGATTGAGGAGATAAATGCTGCAATAGGCAGCTTCAAAAGTATGCTTGAGAACCTTATTAATTGGAGAGAGAATTCCAACAGCAATTATGAGGTTTTAAGGAGAAAAATCGATGAATTATTTACTAAATATGATGAAATCTTAAGAAAAGTTAATGAAATTGAGAAACTTGATATGCAAAAATCAGAAAAAGTTGAGGAATCATCCGAGATAAAATCATCTTCCGCCTTTACTGTAAAAGAGGATGAAACTTTAGCATCATTAACTGAAACTGAATTAAAAGTTTTAAAGATTCTAGCGATGGAAGGTGAAAAAACTGTTCCTGAGATAAAGGAAAGGATCAAATTAACAAGAGAGCATACTGCACGCTTAATGAAGAATTTATATGCACGGGGCTATGTGGAGAGAAGAACTGACAGAATCCCCTATGTTTACCGCTTAAATAAAAACGTGGAGGATTTCTTGAAAAGGAGAGAAAAAGCTTAATTTAGCCCCCTAAAAAGGGCTTCGCGATTTCTTTAAGTTCTTTTGATATAAGCCTAAAAACTATGCGATTAGCGTTTTTTGTTTTCATTAACATTCCTTTATCGGCAAGCCTAGAAAGATAGGTTGAAACTGCACTAAGGCTTATTGGTTCACCGATTTCTTTTTCATAAACCTCTTGAACTTCCTTCGCTGTGAACCAAACTATGGGAAAGTTCTTTTTAATTATAAGAATAACACGTTCAATTTTTGAGAGATCTTTTGGGTATTCAACATGTTCCGCTAAGGGTATGCCGCCAAGCAATTCCACCATATCAAAAATTTTAAGAGCTTTTTCCCTAGTTACTCTGCCCTCAAAGCTTATGACGTAGCGATTTCCGGATTCATCGTAAACTTCGACTTTCATTTTTCTTACTGGCAATAATCTCTTCACCTAATCAATTAACAATTATCACTTCACAAGTTATAAAATATTCGGTGAAGAGAAGATTTAAGAAAAGAAAAAATAAAAGTTATTTTTTGAAAATAGTAATATTTTGCAATTTTTTCGATTAACAAGATTAACATTTGAAATATTTCTTCGGAATAAGAAAGATAAAATTTTGGTTTCTTTTTCCATAAGAAACAGAGGGGTCCCTCTTTCACAAAAAAGAGGAATATTTAGATAGCATTAATAGTAAAAAATTCAAATTTATCATAATAAATGCTGATATTTTACAAGTCATTAACAAACTGTTAACAGTTTGATGAAAGATTATAAGTATATTCAAAGCATTGATTGCTTTAAGGGATATCGCTCCGACCCCTTGCTTTCCACTGGAGGCTAATTCTTTATGGAAAAAAGGGAAAATTTATGAAAATATTTCTAAAATTTTCTCCTTTGTGAATTTCATATTAGTTTCTTTTCATTTATTTTTTAAAAATTTTGTATAAAAGATTGTACAGTTTTTATTAAATAACATTGCCTCCCATAAAAAATGGGAGGCTGTTCTCTTTTTAAAGAGAAAAACATATTTCTTTAAAAAAGAGGCTGTTCCAGTAGAAATAGAGGGGTGGGAGTCTCCTTTCTTTTTAATGCTTTACATTATTTATCTATTTTTTTGTATGAGAGTTCTTAATTGTAAAAGACATAAATTAGCGTCTGCTGATTCCTAGAGCTGCTGAGGTTCAATAAATGAAAAGCCAGGATCATATCCTTGACGAGGTTTTCAATCAATTCCTTAAGGGATCAAAGATCTTCAAAAACAGAGAAGTCTTAAGACATGATTATGTACCTGATAATCTTCCACATAGAAAGGAGCAGATTCTCCATTTAGGCGAGATAACTGCTCCCGCTTTAAGCGGTTCACCGTGCTCTAATGTCCTAATATATGGCAAAACTGGCACAGGAAAAACGGCTGTTGTTAAGTTTGTGCTGAATAAACTTACTCAAAAAGCTAAGGAGTTAGGTTCAAATGTAAATGTTTGTTTTGTGAATTGCCGATTAGCTGGAACCGAATATAGGGTTCTTGCAACTTTATGTTCAAGTATTAACATAAAGGTTCCTTTCACAGGTTTAGCTGTTGGCGAAATCTTTGATAGATTTAAAAAGAACCTAGAATCCCAAGGCATAATATTTATTGTTGCATTAGACGAGATCGATGCGCTGGTTAAGATTCGCGGCGATTCTCTTCTCTATGAACTCACAAGAATAAATGAAAACCTTCAAAGAAGTAAAGTTTCAATCATAGGTATATCAAACGATCTAAAATTTAAAGAGTCCCTTGATCCGCGGGTTCTAAGCACATTAAGCGAGGAGGAAATGGTTTTTAAACCCTATACCGCTGATGAACTTCTAGATATACTTATGGAGAGGGCGAAAATAGCATTTTATAACGATGTTTTAACGGAGGGCGCTGTTAAGCTCTGCGCCGCTTTGGCAGCTGCTGAACATGGTGATGCTAGAAGAGCTCTGGATCTCTTAAGGGTTGCTGGTGAGATTGCGGAGCGGAGAGGTGAGAAGAAAATAGCTGAGACTCATGTCCGAGAGGCTCAGGAAAGAATTGAGCATGATCAAGTTTATGAAGCCATAAAAAGTTTACCAACGCACTCAAAAATTATTCTTTTAACCGCATATTTCCTTAGTAAGTTTAACGCTGACCGCTCTATGACGGGAGACATATACAATCTTTATTCAGAAATTTGCGAGCAGCTTGGCGTGAGCCCATTAACTCAGAGAAGAGTAAGCGGATTAATAAATGAATTAGATGTTCTAGGTCTTCTAAACTCGCGTGTGATAAGTCTTGGTCGCTATGGAAGAACAAAAAAGATAGGTTTAGGAGTTCCTCGAAAAGTTATTGTTGAGGTCCTATCCGAAGATGAAAGGTTCAGAACGATGATTAATTATAAACCTAGATACTTAATGAATCTTTCAGAATAGCCTTTTTCTAGGATAATGAAACAAAATCTATTGGTGTGACCTGTAAAGTTTGAAGGTCCACTATGGGGACGATTCCCGGGTTTGGTATGTGACCCATTTCCTTTTGATATTCAGTTTGCCTTTGCCATGCGCCTGAATTTACTACGAGCACACCGCGATAGCTACTATATTTCATCATGTGCACATGTCCAGCGTGAAATATATCCGGCACATGCTCTATAACCAGGTAGTCAGCTGTCTCCGACGCTATCAACGTTCTCATTCCATATATTGGAGCAAGATGTCTGCATTGTAATAGAATCTTCATCGCCTCATCCGGATCGTGAAAGGACATGTTTGGAACAGCAGATATTATATCATCAAGGCTTCTTCCATGAGACAGAAGAAGAATTACCCCATGCAGGTTTATGACCGATGGGTCTCCTAAAAGATGGGCTCTCCCAGAATCATAAAGAGGTTCAGCATACTCTCTTGATATGGCGGGCTGGGGAAGGGCTCTTCTGCTCGCATCATGGTTCCCAGGTATTATAATTATTTCAATATATTCTGGTATTTCCTCAAGCATTTTTGTCGCTAACCGATATTGTTCATAAAGATTTTTTATTTCAAGCTCCTCAAACTGCTGAGGATACACTCCTACGCCATCAACGAGATCGCCTGCAATTATAAGATATTTAACTCGGCTTGCCAAATCTTTAAGGCTGCTACCGCCAACGCCTCCCTTTAGCCACCTTATGAAACGCCTAAACTCTTTTTCCATAAACATTTTGCTTCCTACATGCAGATCTGAAATTAAAGCTGCGCAGACTGGAACCGAGGCTTTATTAGGCTTCCTTAATGGTATGTCTGGCAATATTAGCTCCTCAGCTATGAACAGATTATTTCTTCCCCTTATCGCGCTTACGCAGACAACCTGATCCAGAATAAGTCTTTGAGCTTTTAAGTATAAATTGGGATTATCTGAAGGCACGAATACCATTGCGTGGGTTTCTAAATCTTCAACATTAAAGAAAATTCCCCGTTTAGTTTCACGCTTATCAGTTATCATGCAGATAAATTTTACATTAGAATTTTCAGGGACCCTAAGTGCATCTAACAAATTATATGCGTCTCTAGCATCTATTCTATTTCTTATTATTTTACTTATTTTCCTAAAGCGATCTCTAAAATGCTCTATGCAATCCTCAAGCGATCCAGATGCGCCTATCTTATCGGTTGGATCACTTATTACCTTAAAGTCGGGCTCGATATCTTTTGCATAAGGCTGGAAGCCGATTTTTCCAGTTCCAATCTGCGAGCTTACTTTAAGTAGACCTAACTTTTGGGCTTTCTCCTCAAGTAACCTGCGAGTTATGAAGAGAGGCTTCTCAGGTAAAGCATTTATCTCCTCAATTACGCTCTTAACTAGGAAGTTTAAATTTGTGCTCCCAGAAATTTCCCTCAAAAACTCAAATGCGTCTTTATCAATCTGGTATCCAGCTTCGAGCACTAGGGAGATAATATTTCGCATATTTCTTTCATCGCCCGACATGCTTTTCAACCCAATCTAGAGGCAATTGCTAAAGATTTTATATAATGAAGGTTAAGATGGCGATGATATAGCGTTTCTTAATATGTTCATATATGCGAATGTATATTATATAATCCATTCCTCAACCTATATTTATTACAATCGCGCAATATTTTTAATGATAGTGTTGCGAGGCGGAGTTATGGAGCTTCGAAAGATCCAGATGACAAGGGGCGGAACTTTCTTTGTCACGTTACCTAAGGAATGGGCCTTGCGCCATGGTATAAATCGAGGCTCGATTGTTGCAAGTTTAGTAACATCCGACGGAAAACTCATCATTGATCCAAAGTATAATGTTGAACCGGCTCCAAGATCCATAAACATTAAACCTGGTCCTTTCCTCAGCCGTGAAATTATTAGTAAATACCTTCTGGGCTATGATATTATAAGCATTGAGGCTAAAGATCGCATTACCCCTGAGCAAAGAGAAATTATTAAGCAAACATCTTCCCGTCTTATAGGTTTAGAGATAATCGAGGAAGATTATAGCAGGATAGTGATGCAATGTTTACTTGAGCCTTCGGTTTTATCACCTGATAAGATTTTGCGCCGTGAACACTTAATTACCTCAGGTATGTTTAAGGATGCAACGGTGGCATTACTAGAAAGAGATACTAGCCTAGCTAAAAATGTTATCGCTAGGGATAATGAAGTTGATAGATTATATTTCCTCTTAGTTAGAGTTTTAAGAACAATAGTCCAGAATCCGAGTTTAGGTCAGAAACTTAATTTGCACCCAATAAGCTGTTTAGATTATAGGTTAACCGCAAGTTTAGTTGAATCTATCGCTGACCAATCATCACAAATTGCTGAGCATGTTATTAAACTTAAGAATTTGATTTTAGCCGAGGAGGTTTCAAAGGCGCTGTATAACCTCTACAGAATCGTCCATGAGGCCTATGAAGACGCCGTTGCCGCATTTATATCGCATAATACTGCCTTAGCGGAATCAGTAAGAGAGAAAGCGAAGGATGTTGAGGAGCTAGGTCAAAAAACCGAGTCTTTAGTTAATATGTTACCTATTGAAAAAGCTCAGGATTTAGTTGCAATCGTCCTGCTGATTAGCCGTATATACGATCACAGCGTAGATATCTCCGACTTGACAACCCCAATAATGGTTTAGAAGTACTGCAAATTGAACTATTAGAAAGGTTTTCCTGGAACTTTTTAGCTCTAATTGAATCTTGTCCGCTGTGGCCCGCTTATTTCTTGCCTTGCTCAGTATTAAGCATGAGAGCATTTGAAATTTCCAGTCTTTCTGCAAAAGTCTTTTTAACGCCTTCATGATGGATTCTTCTAATACTAATTTGGAGGCTGCACTATTGAAAAAACAGAATTGGGCTCTCTTCACATTCATGGTCTTAGCTTGGGGCTTAAATTGGACAATTATGAAAATCGGGTTAAGATTCGTTGATCCATTAAATCTTGTTATGCAGAGACTCGCTTTAGCTTCGATGGTTTTATCACCGGCCTTAATATGGAAAAGGAGGCTTCTTCCGAAGGATGGCGGCACATGGTTTAAGATGATTTCACTCGCCTTAATTAATGCTGCCGGCATGGCCTCGACAAATATTGGCTTGTTACATGAAGCCTCGGGATTAAGCTCCATTTTAACCTATACTCAACCAATATTCGTTTTCTGTTTGGCTATACCATTTTTAGGTGAAAAAATTAATTTAACTAAAGTTTTAGGGGTCATTCTAGGCTTCTTAGGCGTAACTATACTTTACGCTAGCAAACTTTCTTCTCCTATAAAATCTTCTGATTCAATTTTTCTCCTAATTTTAGGCGCTTTTTTATGGGCTGTTTCCGTAGTTTACTATAAGAAGCTTTTAAGCCACGTGGATCCAGCAATTATAAATATGGTTCAATTTCCCTTAGGCTCCATTTTCCTTCTAATAGCTACTTTAATGCTTATAGGAGTAAGCTTTAGCTTAACTCCGATCTACATCTTTTCGTTATTTTACATGTCAACATTTGGATCAGCTATAGCATCAACAATATGGTTGCTTCTCATAAAAGAGGAAGAAACCATGATAGTTTCCACCTCAAGCCTCATCGTTCCAGCTATAGCGCTAATCTTCGGCTGGATCTTCTTGGGGGAAACCCTTGAGTTCTATTCGCTCCTCGGTTTTCTCCTAATAATGGTTGGAATTTACCTTGTGAATAAGCCTCGCTTATGATACATAGTTATTATGATATTTACGGAAACCCCAGCTACCTTTACGCATAAAGTAGCGGCTGAGGAAGGGCTCTTTAGAGTTTAAATAAGCTCTTTTTCACCGATTTTTCTGAAAGTTTTCCCTCTGACTTTTATTGATGGGATCATCTCGTCTTCTAGATTCTTATCAACAGTTTTTCTTTTTAGGGTTTCCCCGCATATACCTCCAGGCAGTAAACGCCTGTTTACGCATATTGCATAATTGCAGTTTGATGGATCGCAAGGTTCATCGGTCCATCGGCACCATGGAGTTTTCCCGCGAAATATTAGAAAGTTTTTTCCACATCTGAATCTGTTGCATCTTGAAAAGCATCTTTTCGCTTCAGACAACGTTAACACAACCCAGTGCGGATAAAAGCTTTATTGACCTCATGTATTGATCCTTAATTTCTGGATTAAAAAATAGTAGGTTATAAACTTTTCTGGATTATGGAAAGCACTTTTAATATATCGCTCAGTTATCTTAAGATGATTAAGCTGTTCACCATGCTCCGCAACATATTAAAGTTACGTTTAACATAATTATGTTTGGGGGTTCCTCAATGCCGGTTTCTATGATTAGAAAAAGAGATGGTAGAGTAGTAGCGTTCGATCCAAACAAGATTACAAATGCTATTCATAGGGCCATTTTGGCTGTTAAAGGCGAGGATGGCGAATTAGCAGCTAAACTTTCAGCGCAGGTTGTAGCCATTGTTGAAGAGGAGTTTAAAGATAGGATACCTAGCGTTGAAGATGTGCAAAACATTGTTGAACGGGTTCTGATTAAAAATGGTTACGACTCCGTTGCTAAAGCCTATATCCTTTACAGGCATAAGCGAACCGAACTTAGGGAGCAAAAGAAGCTGCTTGGCGTGACAGATGACCTAAAACTCTCACTTAATGCAATAAGCGTTCTGGAACGCAGATATCTTCTAAAAGATGAGGCTGGAAGAGTTATTGAGACCCCCTCGCAAATGTTCCGGAGGGTTGCTAAAGCAATAGCGGCTGTTGACTCCATGTACGATAAAAGCGTGAGAATAGAATCTATTGAGGAGGAATTCTATAAAGTTATGGCGAACCTTGAATTCCTCCCAAACAGCCCAACGCTTATGAATGCTGGGACCGATATCGGGCAGCTTTCAGCATGCTTCGTGCTTCCGGTTGGCGACTCGATCGAGGAAATCTTTGACGCATTAAAGAATATGGCCCTTATACATAAGTCTGGCGGCGGCACAGGGTTCTCATTTTCAAAGCTTAGGCCTCGTGGCGATGTGGTGAAGTCAACGATGGGGGTGGCAAGCGGCCCGGTTTCCTTCATGAAAATTTTTGATGTTGCTACAGATGTGATTAAGCAGGGTGGCAAACGTAGAGGCGCAAACATGGGCATCCTCCGGGTGGATCACCCGGATGTAATCGAGTTTATTACGGCTAAGGAGAAAGAGGGCGTTTTAACCAACTTTAATATTTCCGTGGGTGTCACCGACGAGTTTATGGAAGCCATAGAGAATGATGGTTATTATAGCCTAATTAATCCGAGAAACGGTAACGTTGTTAAACGTTTAAAGGCTAGAGCAGTCTTCGATTTAATGGCGACCGCAGCTTGGAAAACTGGCGATCCAGGATTAATATTTCTCGACGAAATTAATCGTAGAAATCCAACTCCCCATGTTGGGATGATTGAGGCTACGAATCCATGCGGTGAAGTACCACTCTTGCCCTACGAAAGCTGCAATTTAGGCTCTATAAACCTCTCAAGGATGGTTAGAGATGACAAAATTGATTGGGATAAGCTGAGAGAAACCGTGAGAATAGCCGTTCACTTCTTGGATAATGTTATAGACGCCAACAAATATCCTATACTGCAGATTGAGAAGAGCACTAAGGCAAACAGAAAAATAGGCTTAGGCGTTATGGGATTTGCTGAAATGCTCATAAAACTTGGCATACCATATGATTCTGAAGAAGCCGTTGCAACAGCCGAGAAGGTTATGTCATTTATATCTGAAGAGGCTAGGAAGAAGTCAGTTGAGCTGGGCGAAGAAAGAGGGGCATTCCCAAACTTCCCAGGCAGCATTTGGGAAAAAATGGGCTATAAGACTATGCGAAATGCAACAGTAACCTCTATTGCCCCAACTGGAACGATAAGCATAATTGCTGGGACATCGAGCGGAATAGAACCTTTATTCGCAGTTGCATTTATTAGAAACGTTATGGGGACTCAGCTTTTTGAAGTTAACCCGCTTTTTGAGCAAGTAGCAAAGGAGAGAGGGTTCTACAGTATGGATCTCATAGCGAGAATAACTAGGACTGGATCAGTCCAAGAGATAAATGAAGTTCCCTCAGATGTTAAGAGACTATTCATAACCGCCCTAGAAATAGCGCCGGAGTGGCATGTGAGGATGCAGGCAGCATTCCAAAAATACACGGACAATGCCGTTTCCAAAACAGTTAATCTGCCCTATGAAGCAACAATTGACGATGTTCGAAGAATATTCATGATGGCGTGGAAACTGAAATGTAAAGGAATAACCGTATATCGCTATGGAAGTAAATCTGAGCAGGTCCTAGTGGTAGGGGGAGCCCAAGCATCCGGCACCGGCGCCGCATCATCTTCGCCGTACCTTCAAGCTCCCTCAGAATTTGCCGGTGAATGTCCAACCGGTGTATGCCCATACTAGAGTTGTTG
>Ga0105159_1000098_pt1 | contig 23552 bp, 22 predicted proteins | sample LHCtaG_2_FD_89590 | JGI IMG/M metagenome (GOLD analysis project Ga0105159, IMG submission 89590) | Hot spring microbial communities from Little Hot Creek, USA to study Microbial Dark Matter (Phase II) - LHC4sed_replicate | ecosystem: Environmental > Aquatic > Thermal springs > Hot (42-90C) >...
CTATTGCTGTAGGAGGAGGCAGCGTGATCGACACGTGTAAATTAGCCACCTACAAAACGAGCATCCCATTTATCTCAGTACCTACTGCCCTATCACACGACGGAGTGGTTTCGGCTACCGCCTCAATAATCTCGGAAGACGGCATCAAGATGACGATTACGGCCCATCCACCGATTGCAGTAATTTTTGACCTGAAGATCTTGAACAGTCAGCCGAGAAGAATGCTAGCTGCTGGATGTGGCGATATGCTTGCCAGGGCAACGTCACTAAAAGATTGGGAACTCGCGTCCAAGGAAAAGGGAGAACACTATCGCCCAGCCATTGCAAAACTTGTTCTACAGTCATTCGACGATGCGGTTAAGTTCATTCAGGACGGAGGAAAAGACATAGCTAGTTTTTCATGGGCCATTTTTGAATCAGGAATCGCGATGGCTATGGCTGGATCATCTAGACCTAATTCTGGCTCCGAGCACATAATATCGCATTACATTGATATGCATAGTGAGAGGCCGGCCATGCATGGCGAGCAGGTGGGCATAGCGACAATACTAATGAGCCTATACCACTCAAAACACAACCCAGACTGGTGGACAGAAGAAAAATACCAGTGGTACACCATCAGACAAATGCTAAAACAGATGAGTGCACCAGTAACTCTAGAAGAACTCGGAGTAGAGGTAGATGTTGTGATTAATGCTTTAAATGAGGGATATAAGATAAGACCCGAGAGATACACAATACTTCATAAAAGACCTGTTCCCAAAGAGGAGGCAGTAACACTTCTGAAGAGTACTGGCATGATTTCGGTCTAATCTCCCTCATGATTATGGCTGATCCCGATGTAGGCAAGTGAACACTCATTTTTCATCAACTCTCTCAGCAATGCTGTAGCGTAAGAACCTCTCGGGAGCGACAATGTAACGTCAACGAAGTCAGAATGTATCTGCTCTAATTTTACCTGATACTGCTGTATTGCTATGCACCTAATACTTCCAGCGGTTCCGGCCTCAGGAATTTTTTTGACACGAAAATCCCATAACTCAACTGACTCCTCATCTAAGACCGATTTGATTGCATCTCCCCTAGGACCCCGAGGCAGTTTTGACGAGTATCCCAGTTGAGGGATGGCAATTGCGACCTCACCACTCTTAATTCGCTTCTCAACCTCTTCAATATTCCAATTATTCACCTCGTAGATCTTGTCAGTAGGATATCCATACATATCGAGCCTGACAGCTAAGTCTCCGATATAAGGCTCATAGAGGTTAGGATTTTCCTTAAGCGAGATTGATAGGGCTCTATTGAAGATGTAGGAGGAGTATGCCTCAACTATGAGTCTCCTAAGTCTAAGGGGTATTCGTCTGAAGGCACCTACAAAGTCGTCTGGACTTTCCAACATGTGCCTAGCCAATGCTCTTTCATATCTCAATTGACGGGGAAACTTATTTACAACATACTTATAGTCGCTGGTCTCCATAAAGTACTCTCTCAGCTCTCTTATGCTCGGCTTCTCTAGCTTAGTCGTGGCACCTATGAATAACTTCAGCGCTGACTCAGTATCATTCTTAACGATTAAAGAGCCGACGAGATGAGTTATCGGACGCGCAATTCCAAATCTCTGATATCCGAAAAAATTTGGTACACCCCTCACTCTCAGCTCTTCTAAACATTCTTTGATAACCTCTTCAGACCCATCTTCTACCTCCCTGATCTTTACCCAGAAATTATTTCTGATTAATGATTTTGAGGACAGAGCGTCAATGCTTCCGACTGGTTTTACCCAAGTGTTGTACAATACAATTTCTCCGCTTATCTTTGGGGTGTAAGGCATAGATATGAACTGCCAAGTTAAAGCTCTTCTATCCTTTATCCCGCACGCAGAAACCTGTGAAGGAAGAATTCCAAACATTGATGACAACTGGGATATTGCTTTTATCGTCTCTCTATCCTGCTTCTTCATGACCAAGAGTAGGTTTTTCATGCCGATTATAGGCATGGATTTTTCGTCGAGCCAGAGTTTCTGAGCGTCCAAGCCACCCTCGATTATTTCCCATACCTGAAAATCTTCTGGGAATTTTTTAATGACGCCCCTGATTCCTGGCGTCCTTGAAACATATCCGTTTATTCCTATAAAGCTCTCTATGTCTCTGCATCCTAGGCTTCTCAGCGCTTCAAGACTCAGCTTTCCCATTTTTACCTAATCTATCGATACATAGCTTGTATATTGACTCGACTATCATCGACGCTGCGCCTAAGTATTCTTCATAAGTCCTTGGAATGGCCTTTTCGGGACTTATGCCAGCCTTCTCAACTATTTTTCTAAGCTCGCCTAAATATTCGTCTGGACTCCCTGCGTCTATTCTTCTTAATTCATCGATTATGTCCTTACCGGATAGACGCACCCTTATTTGGACAGCCTCGCTCAGTATCTCCGGATGCTTCTCAACATCCCTTCTCATCAGTTCTCTATTAAAATAAATTCTTTTAAGAAAACTCCGTAAGTTCTTTATTCCCAAGACTAGGTATGATATCGATGCTCCATAGTTCCTCTTGAGGGTGGAGTCTGAGAGGTCTCTTTGAAGCCTAGAGACTAGCAGACGAGTAGATAAAAAGTTTAGTAAGTTGGAGGATAGTTCTAAGTTCCCTTCAGCGTTTTCGATCTCTATCGGGTTCATCTTCTGAGGCATCGTCGATGACCCTACGCCCACTCTTCTGACCAACACGTATCCCATCATTGTTAGTAACCAGAGATCTCTGCAAAAATCAACGAGGCATCCTGCTAGTACTGACAATGCCTGGATGTATCTCGAAACGTCGTCGTGAGGTAGTATCTGCTTAGTCGCTATCCATGGCTCCAATCCAAGCCGTTTGATAAACTCCTCAAGCAACCCTATAGCGTCTTTTCCAAATATCTCCATCAAGGCGGCATAAGTGCCCACGGCGCCTGATATCTTTCCGGGAAAGCTATAACTACTCAAAAACTCGTAAATCTTCAAAATCCTATAGACATACACAATTAACTCCTTCCCAAGCGTCGTCGGCAAGGCTGGTAGTCCGTGAGTTCTCCCAAGCATTATTGTAGATTTCTCAGTCTTAGCAATCTTAGCCAACTCAAACAAGAATTCCCTGAGAAGTGGTAGTAGAATTTCTCGATTGAAGTCATTAAGCATTAGGGAATAAGCAATGTTTGACACATCTTCAGAAGTGAGGCCAATATGAACTAGATGTGATAAATTGCCTAGGCCACGCTCGTTTAACTTTTCTTTGACGTATCTAATAAGGGCCTCGACATCGTGCCTAGTTTCTTTCTCAATCTGTTTTACTTGTCTTGCCTCGTCGATCGAGAATTTTAAAATCAGATCATTTATCGTTTCTAAAAGTTGGGCGTCAATCTGGTATTTCAAGAATGATGCGACGAATTTGAAGTATTCAAGCTCTACTCTTAGCCTGTACCTAATTAGCCCGAATTCTGAGAAATACTTTCTAAGCTCGTTCAAATTCTCGCTGTATCTGCCATCAATAGGCGAGATGGCCAGCAGCTCATCAATCATTCTCGATCACGTCTTCTATTCGTGGCCCAATACTTATCAACTTTACAGGCGTGTCTAACGCTTCCTCGATGAGCTCCACGTAACTCTTGGCCTCTCTTGGTAACGCTTCGTATCCCTCGCTTACTATTCTATCGATTTCTTCACGGGTGAGAGTCTTCCATCCTGCGAGCTCTTTGTAAATTGGTTTTACTCTACCTAGCTTGGCGACTGTCTCGGGAAACTCATCGATCTTTACTCCGTTAATTTCATATCCGATGCATACCTTTAGAGTGTTGAGCCCAGATATTGTGTCGAGGCGCGTGATGATTAGTCCGTCAACTCCGTTAAGATCTGCAGCATACTTTAGTTGGAATATGTCTAGCCAGCCTATTCTTCTAGGACGACCAGTAGTGGCGCCGTACTCCTTTCCCCTAGTCCTTATTTCTTCTGCCAATGCGCCTGAAATCTCTGTGGGCAACGGCCCCTCACCTACACGCGTAGTATAGGCCTTAGCAACGCCGACTACACTGGTTATTTCTTTTAGACTTATTCCGGCGCCATGCGCTGCTGCTGACGCCAAAGTCGTGCTAGAGGTTACGTATGGGTAGGTCCCGTGGTCAAGGTCTAGCATCGTACCTTGGGCTCCCTCGAAGATTACTGTTCCTCCCCTCGATAATTCATTCTTAATCGCTCGAGAAACGCTGCCAAGATATCTTCTAATCTTATCCACTGCTAACCTCAGCTGTGCTTCCTCTTCATGTAGATTCATTTCTTTACATTTTAACTCAAATAATTTTGGGAGCGTTTTTAGAATCTCTGCGACATTATCGTCCTCCATTATATCAGCTATTCTCAGACCCATTCGCGCGTATCTGTACATGGCGGCTGGACCTATTCCTCTTCGAGTAGTGCCTATTCTGCCTCCTCCCCTGATCTCCTCCAAGTAGCCGTCAAGCTCCTTATGCAGACTTAGAACTACGTGGGCTCTTGGACTTACTATTAACTCAAACTCGCCGACTACTTCCTGAACACTATTTATCTCCTCGATGAGAGTAGCGAGGTCCACGTATACTCCAGGACCTATGGCTGCTTTTCTGCAGGAGACTACGCCTGCTGGCAGCAAGTGTAATCTCAGCTCGGTGTCGCCTATAGTGACTGTATGTCCCGCGTTTGCGCCCCCGTTAAACCTTACAGCGAGACCAGCCTTGCGACATAGGTATGCTGATATCTTTCCTTTACCCTCGTCCCCCCACTGAAGACCTACAAGTACTGTTCCTCCCATTTCTTAAGCGACTCTATCAACATCGTGTGGATAACCTTCTCTTACTCCAGCTTCTGTTATTCTTATGAATATCGCGTTCTTTCTAAGCTCTTCTAGATTTCTGGCTCCGAGGTAGCTCATGCCTGATCTTAGCCCGCTTATAAGTTGCTTAATGACGTCGTATACTGAACCCTTATAGTCCACGTAGGCCTCGATACCCTCAGCGATGTATGAGAACTCAGAAGCATCATCGAACTGTACCTCTCCTTTTTCCTTTAATTCTCTGCTAAGCATAGCGTAGAATGAAGCCATCCCCCTGTAGATTTTGTATTTTCTCCCGTTACGAGTTACTATTGCTCCTGGGCTTTCGTCTGTCCCAGCGAAGAGCATGCCTATCATTGTGGTGGAGGCTCCCGCCGCTAGTGCCTTTACTAGGTCAGCCGAGCTCCTTATGCCGCCGTCAGCCATCAATGGCACACCCAACGTTTCAGACACTTCGCTGCAAGACATTATTGCCGATAGCTGAGGCACACCTACTCCTGCGACTATTCTAGTTGTGCAGACTGCTCCCGGGCCTATCCCCACCTTGACACAATCAGCCTCAGAGGCAAGGTCTTGGAACCCCTCAGGAGTAGCCACGTTACCCGCAATTATTTGGATCCCATCTCCCAGCTCTCTTCTAAGCTCTTTTAAACACTTTATCATGCTTCTTGTATGTCCATGGGCGACGTCAACAACGATTACGTCAGTCTCTGCTTCTTGAAGGGCTTTGGCTCTCTCGATGTAGTCTCCTCTGACACCTATTGCTGCAGCGACCATCATTCGGCCCTTCGAGTCTCTTGAGGAGTATGGATACAGACCGCGTGACTTTATGTCTTTTGCAGTTATTAACCCAACAACCTTGTCGTCCTTGTCAACTACAGGAATCTTTTCGACCTTGTAGCTCCTGATGAGACTTACCGCTTCATCTATTGTGACTCCTGGCCTAGCGGTAACTAATCGCGTCCTAGGCGTCATCACTTCATCGACCAAGACGTCATCGGGCTCGAAGGCAATGTCCCTACTAGTAACGATTCCCTTTAGGCGTCGATCCTTGTCGACTACGAGGAGTCCTGAAACGCCCAGCCTCTTCATCTCTATCCTAGCGAGGCCCACCTTCGTGCCCTGCAAAATTGTGTATGGATCTTCTATCATGATGCTTTCGGCCCTCTTAACCTTTTGGACCTCTGCTACTTGTTGTTCGATCGACATGAATCTGTGGATTACTCCTATTCCACCCTCTCTAGCCATGGCTATTGCCATGTTGCTCTCAGTAACGGTGTCCATAGCCGCGGATACCAAGGGTATATTTAACTTGATCTTCCTAGTAAGCATGGTCTCTACGCTTGTTTCTCTTCTAGACACTATCTCGGAGTATCTTGGAATCAGGAGAACGTCGTCAAAGGTTATACCTAAGCTTTCTAGAAATCTAGCCACTCCATTCCCTTTATAGATTAGAATTTTCTCCATGTTTTATATCTTTACTAACGGGTCGGGACATCGTTTTAATAGTCGCTCTGATTGATTTTTGTAAGATGAAACATTGAACAGGGTCGGCCTAGCCGTCTATGCGAGTCACTCAGCTATCCAGATCTTAATCGGTGCTCGGGAAGAGGGACTACCAATCACTCTTTTTGGACCACCTGAAGCATTAAAACTGTATAAGAGATTTCCAGGCCTGATAAGTAATGCGGTCGAGTACAGGGGCGAAGACTGCCTCAACCTGCTCAAAGAGGAGGGAAACATATTAGTCCCTAGTGGAAGCATCGTCGAATACGTCGGATATGAGGCAATTAAGAGATCGGGAATCCCGTACTTCGGACTAAAAGAACTGATAAAGTGGGAGTCAGACTGGAGTTTAAAGTTAAGGCTTCTCAAAGAGGCAGACATACCCATCCCAAAAATCTTTAAAGAACCACAAGGCGTAGACTCGACAGTTATTGTAAAGCTTCCGGGAGCCAAGGGTGGTAAGGGATTCTTCATCTCCAAGAGCCCAGAAGAAATAGAGAGTAGATTGTCAAGGCTAACAGCTGATGGGAAAATCAAGTCACTCGAGGACGTCTGTATCCAAGAATATATTGTGGGCGCGACGATGTATGCCCACTACTTCCAGAGCCCAATCTTTAATAGACTTGAAATAACTGGATTCGATATTCGCTACGAGACAAATGTAGATGGTTTGAAAAGACTGCCCCCATCGTTTGCTGAGGAAATATCACCATCTTTTACAGTGTGTGGCAATATACCTGTTTATCCGCGTGAAAAGCTGTTAGAGATATTCATTGAGTATGGAGAAAGATTCGTTGAAGCGACCAAGCGACTTATTCCTCCTGGAATAATCGGTCCGTTCTGCCTAGAATGCGTCGTGAACGAGGATTTAGAACCTATAGTCTTCGAATTCTCTGGTAGAATCGTGGCAGGCACTAATATCTACCTTCTAGGTAGTCCCTACCTCAAGCTTTATTGGGGAAAAGAAATGAGTGTTGGCAGACGCATAGCTAGGGAAATAAAAATCGCAGAAGAGACTAGCAGACTAAACGAGGTCATCACGTAGTCCAAAAAGGCTTTATTTGGATAGCCATCTATCTATGGCATAGTTGGTTACAATAACTTTAGGGAGCCCGTTACCAAGTCAACCATCTCGCTTGGCGCAGGCCCTATGCCGAGCGTAGTTATCGTTCCAGGCTCAAGCTCAGTCAATCCAGCGTCTGATATCAATGCGCAGGGCAGTCCAAGTTTTTCAGCACGTTCTCTTAGAGACAGAAGTTCATCCACATTTTCTACTTTGACCACAACTTTTTTCTGACTTTCAGCTAGCCAGTTTTCGGCCCAATCCCTTCTCTTATTGTAAGCATCAAGAAATGATGATATAGATGCATGAGCGACCTGTACTGCTAACTTGCCCCTACTCATCTTTAGGTCGGACCTAACGACGATCACCTGCTTATATCTGAAGGACATCACTCAAATATTCACCGTTTATTTATGATGTGTTGGTTATGCTACGTAATTTAACTTTAGTTCCCTCTGCGGGCTTATTGTTTATCGATCTGACGATTACTTTTCCCTCGTATTGGCTCATCGCTGCCCTCACCTCTCCAAGCCTATCATCGGTCGTTATTGCGGCAAACGCCGGACCAGTACCAGACACACCGCATGACAGTGCCCCCGCCCTTAATGCATCTATGATTATTGCTGTTGGTAATGAGAGGGCAGATGCGTGTAGCAGCCCATTGAGCGTCATGGCCTTAAAATAATTTCCCTCAATTGCTAATCTATACGCTTCTTCGACAAGATCCCTGACTGGGCCTAAGGATTCGCTTCTAAACTCTTTAGTGAATTGTCTCTTAGCCGGCACCAATATCACGGCCCTTAGGTCAGACGGCGCCCTCACATGTCTTATAACAATGTCTCTCCGATTATCAGTGACTACTATCCCACCCAACGCACAGCTTGAAGCATCATCAATTGCACCCGTGATCGAAGTCCCCGATCTACGTGAAGACTCGGCAACCATTTTTAGAAACTCGTCAGTCTCGACGCTCATGTTGAGTGCGTCTAAAACTGCCAGTGTAATTGCGACTGCGGCCGAGCTTGAGCTCTTCAGCCCGACTGCTATGGGGATATTAGACCTCGTCCTTATCCTACAACCAAGCGGCCCCAAATTAAACCTCTCTGATACCACTTCCACTATTGCTTTGGCTAAGGAGTCGTCACCTACCTCCTCCTTGTTGACTAAGCGTGTCTCACCGTCATCGGTCAGTTCGACCTCAGCCTCGGTCTCGAAGTCCACACCGATCGCTGCGCCTCTCCATATCGAGATAGCGTTAATTATCGTGACGGCGCCGTATGCCCTAGCCCAGCCTCTCTCCTCCATCATTCCCACGACTAATTGATCGAGAGTAACCTTTAAATTAGACCTTCTCTACGCTAAACGCAAGAGCAGGGGGATAGGCGTGGGGAGCGTAAACCTAACCTTGATTGGTTTCGCGACCTACGCCTATTTCTATGCCTGGACTAATTAGATTTCCCCCTCCCTTCCCCCTGCTCTTGAGGTGTTTTGTGATGTCTAGAAATATTTTGAATTTTGGAGTGAGGTGTATGCTATGCGTAGGATGAAAGCAGCAGTTCTAGGCGGTACAGGAATGGTCGGACAGCTCTACGTCGATTTGCTTGCGAAGAATCCATGGTTTAAAGTTGCTGCCGTCACCGGCAGATCCAACGTTGGTAAGACACTCGCAGAGGCATACGTGGGAAGAGGAAATATACCTGAAGAGTGTAAAGACCTAGAGGTCCTGCCCTCAGATCCGTCGAAGATAGATGCAGACATTGTTTTTAGTTGTCTACCCTCGAGCGCCGCAAGAGAAGTTGAGCCAAGATTCGCAAAGGCTGGATTTCCAGTAATCAGCGACGCATCTGCACATAGAACGTGGCCAGACGTCCCTCTCATAGTGCCGGAGATCAATCCAGAACACCTAGAACTCATCGATCTACAGAAGAAGAACAGGAACTGGGACGGCTTCATCGTCACGACCCCTAACTGCACGACGGTAGGCTTCGTGATGCCTCTAAAAGCTTTAATGGACAAATACGGCCTAAGATACGCAAACTTGGTCTCAATGCAGGCCGTCTCCGGGGCCGGATACAGCGGCGTGCCCTCGATGGCAATCCTTGGAAACATCATTCCATACATAGACGGCGAAGAGAGCAAAGTAGTTGAAGAGCCTAGAAAAATTTTGGGAAGACTTAAGGACGGATCAATCGAGCCTGCCGAAATTATTATCGACGCAACATGCACACGCACGCCTACGATATATGGTCACCTCGAGGTCATTCAAGTCGAGCTATCAGAAGACGCCGATATAGATGATGTGAGAGAAACACTAAACACGTTTACGGGGCTACCTCAGATGCTCGAGCTTCCCTCAGCTCCTAAAAGACCCATTCACGTCTTTGAAGAGCCAGATAGGCCTCAGCCGAGGCTTGACGCTGACTTCGGAGACGTTAAGGGAATGATCGTAACAGTTGGTAGGCTTAGAAGGGCAAACAGGCCGCGGCACTACTCCTTCGTCTCACTAAGCCATAATTTGATCAGGGGTGCGGCTGGAACCGCGATACTAACAGCAGAACTCTTAATTGCTACTAGGAGGCTGAGTTCTTGATGGTGGCGGGTAAGCAAGTTCGGCTAGGCAGAATAACGGAGAAGGGAAAGATGCTATGCATACCGATGGATCACGGCATAACCGCAGGTCCAATGAAGGGCTTAGACAAGATTTACGACACTATCGAAAAAATAGAAAGAGGAGGAGCGACAGCTTTCCTCGTGCAGAAGGGAATAATCAAACATATGAAGAGAGTGCCAAAGATTGGCTTTATCGTGCATTATTCCGCAAGTACGACGGTAGGTCCAGACCCGAACTGGAAAGTTAGGGTTGGGTCGGCGTTGTCAGCAATTAGGCTGGGAGCAGATGGGTTATCAGTCCACATAAACATCGGAAGTAAAATGGAGCCTTACATGCTGAGGAAGCTAGGACTCCTCGCAGACGAGTGCGACGCCCTCGGTCTACCTATGATAGCAATGATGTATCCTAGGGGCGAGGGAATAAAGGATCCTAATGACCCGAACATACTGGCTCACGTAGCTAGAGTAGGCGCTGAGCTGGGTGCGGACATCGTCAAGGTGCCATTCACCGGGGATGAGAACACTTTCAGAAAAGTGGTTGATGCTTGTCCAGCTCCAGTAGTCATGGCTGGGGGCCCAAAGATGGACAACGATGAGGCTGTACTAACAATGGCGAGGGCCGCGATGAATGCAGGAGCTATGGGAGTAACCATCGGGAGAAACGTCTTCATGCATGAACATCCAGACATAATGGTAAGAGCTCTAAGAGCCATAGTCATAGAAGATATGAGTGTCGAGGAGGCGCTAAGCATAGTTGAAACAAGACCGAAGTGAGGCAAAGGAGATTATAATAGAGGTAAAGACGCCGAAAGAGGCAGTAGAAGCCGCCTCAAGAGGGGCAACCGCTCTCTTTGGCCCAAGCAACGTTATTCCGCCAGAACTTGAAGGCAAGATCAAAATATACAGCGAAGAGTCAGGCATAACAGTGATTTCACTTAAGTCGCCTTCTGATATAGAGTTGATTTACAGGACTGCTAAGACAGGAGCGCCAGCAATTCTAATTGAGACATCCGACCTAAGAATCATTCCCCTAGAGAATATCTTGGCGAAGCTACAAGGACTGGATACTAAAATTTTTGTCAGAGTGGACAGGATCGAAGACGTTGAGACATTTTTCGGAGTACTAGAGAAGGGAGTTGACGGCGTTGTTTATAGGGCGTCTAACATGGAAGAAGTCTCGCTCCTCAGGGACTATCTAAACTATGTCAGGCACGTGGACTTAGTTGCGGCGAGAGTTAAAGAGGTCGTAAATGTAGGTATTGGAGAAAGGGCCTGCATAGATACGACGTCAATGCTGAGAGTCGGTGAGGGACTACTTGCGGGCAGCATGTCTAGGATGCTATTTTTGGTGCATAGCGAAGTCATTGGCTCAAGTTTTACTGAGCCCCGCCCATTCAGAATAAACGCAGGAGCAGTACATCTCTACACGTTGGGGCCGCTGGGAAATACTTACTATCTATCTGAGCTAAAGGCCGGGAAGAGAGTACTAATAGTCGCGAAGGACGGCTCATCTAGAATCGCAACGATCGGCAGAGTAAAGATTGAGAGAAGACCATTGATAATGATCTCCGCAGAGTTTGATACTACTGACGGCTCTGTAATACTTCAAAATGCCGAGACAATACGACTAGTTAGCCGGAATGGAGAGCCAATAGAGGTTACGAGGATAAGCCCAGGCGAGGAGGTTTTGGTCCACTTATCTGGAAGGTCTGGCAGACATATGGGGATGAACGTAGAGGAAAGCATAAATGAAATTTAGGCCGGAAGAAAAAATTTGCGTATCCCTTGCAGGTGAGACGAGCGAGGAGATCATTAACTACTTACCGGTCTTGAGGGATGCGGGAGCCAAGTTAATAGAGCTAAGACTGGATTTTCTCAGGGATAAGAATTATTCAGCAGTGCTAAACGCTGCGTCCAAACATGATTTTATAATAATATCAACAGTCAGGAACAGGACCGATGGGGGCGTATTCTCGGGCAGCGAAAATGAGCGACGAAAAATTCTTTTGGAAAGTGCCTCTACTGCGACGTATGTTGATATTGAGTATGATACGTATGTTTCGGAAAAAATGATTACTGATGAGTTGAGGAGCTCCGGCGCAAAAATACTAATCTCAAAACACTTCCTACAAGGATCTCCAAGAATAGATGTATTAGAGAAAGTTTTAGAGGAAATGAAACTCGTGGGAGACTTGTTCAAGATAGTTACTATTCCCCAAAACTTGTTCGAGGCGACTAATTTATTATCACTTTATAGACATAGCTGGGCTGAGGGGAGACTTATAGCGTTTTGTATGGGAGAAGAATGGACCCTCACTCGAATTCTAAGTGTTTTAATGGGTGCTCCCTTCACGTATGCTCATGCCGGGAACTCGGCCGTTGCATCAGGCCAACTCTCATTCATAGAAATGAAGAACGAACTGGAGAAACTTTCTTGGATGATTGAGAAATGGCTTTCCTAGCGGTAATCGGCCATCCAGTCGCTCATTCACTATCTCCACTGATGCATAATTCAGCTTTGTGGTTGTACAAGTTACCTTACAAGTATTTAGCAATCGATATACCACCAACGAGTCTTGAAAAGGCCGTGAACATTTTATGGAATTTAGAATTCATAGGCTTTAACATAACTATACCACACAAAGAAAGAGTGGCAAAGATGTCGGTGGAGCTTTCAGAAGAAGCAGCAATAACTGGCGCAGTGAACACTACACTAAGAAGAAGCGACGGCTGGAAAGGCTTTAACACTGATGTTCAAGGATTTATATCGAGTCTTTCAAGATTAGGAGTAAAAACAATAGACTCCTGCCTGTTATTAGGGGCAGGCGGCTCTGCCAGGGCTGTGATATATGCTCTAGACAAGGTCGGTACTAGGAAAATAATAATAGCCAATAGGACGCGGGAGAGAGCTGTAAGGCTTGCTGAATTTATGATGCCTAAGATTAGCTGCAAGTTAGAGATAGTAAATCTGAATGAGGCTAATAACTATGCATCGAAGTCTGAACTTTTGGTAAATGCCACTCCTGTGGGACTAGTTGAAGACAAATTATTAATAGACCCAGAAGCTTTGGATAGTAGTCAAATCATTTATGATCTTGTATATTCGCACAAGCCCACGTCACTAATACGTGCAGCAAGAAGTAAGGGCTGCAGGACCATTGATGGGGTTGTACACCTCGTTGAACAGGGAGCTGCATCATTCAAGATATGGACCGGAGTGAGTCCCGACGCTTCCTTTATGGAAATAGTAGTTAGGAACGAGTTGTGGAAAAGGTGGAAAAAGAGTGGCGCTGGTCAGGATAACATGTAGACAGGCAGAGGGAAAAATTCAGGCGCCTCCAAGTAAAAGCTATACGCACAGAGGCATAATCATCGCGTCCCTAGCAGAGGGCACGTCTACAATCCATAATCCCCTCCTGTCCATGGATACTACTACCTCGATTGACGGTGTAAAACTTATGGGCGCAAAAGTAATGCTGGAAGACAGAAAACTAATAATTTATGGGGTTGAGCAGCCGGAGACTCCGACAGACGTCATAGACGCTAAGAATTCCGGAACGACCTTGAGAATCTTGACTGCAGTCGCTGGACTAGTTAAAAGTGGGTATACAGTACTGACGGGTGATGAAAGCCTCAGGAGGAGACCTATGCAGCCATTGTTGGATGCTCTCCAACAACTCGGAGTAGAGGCGTGGTCGACGAGGCTCAATGGATGCGCACCAGTGATAGTGAAGGGGGGCGGATACAAATTTAGGGAATGCACCATCAGTGGCGAGATAAGCAGCCAATACATTTCCGGCCTAATGATCGCGGGGGCAAAAACGAGTGAAGGAGTCCTGATAAATATAACGGGCAGGATTGTTTCTTTGCCATACATATATGCTACGATGAAGACACAGGAAGTGTTTGGGGCGAAATCCATTATCTCAAATAATCAAATAATCACCGATGGATGTGGATATAAATCGGCTGAGTTTAAAGTGCCTGGAGATTATGGACTCGCCGCATTCATACTCGCAATACCTTTCATAGCCGGAGGAGAAGTTACTGTGAAGGGACTGAGCCCCGATCTCCCCCAATCTGATATTTCTATAGTTAACATAATAAAAGAAATGGGAGGAGACATCGAGCAGCATGGTGACGAAGTTACTGCAAGGCACTCTACTCTGGATGGATTAGCTGTCTCGCTTAGGGATTCTCCAGACCTATTGCCAGTAATATCTGTGCTAGCTGCTGTGGCTAATGGAGAAACCGTCATAACTGATGTGAAACACGCTAGGTTTAAGGAAAGCGACAGAATATCTGTCATAGCTTCTGAGTTGAAGAAGGCTGGCATACATGTGGAAGAGATGCCAGACGGGGTGAAAATAAGGCCCGGAGAGATAAAACCCGCTGTACTGGACCCACATGCCGATCATAGACTCTTCATGGCGTTTTCACTACTATCGATATATTCGGGTGGAAGAATCTTAGTTAAGGATCCAGAATGCGTTGCCATCTCTTATCCCCAATTCTTAAAGGACTTAGCTTCTACCGGCTGCGTGGTGGAAGTTGTTAATGACGAGTAATGTATTAGGAGAGCGGTTCGTCGTCGTCAGCTTTGGCGAGAGCCACGGCAAATGTGTTGGCGTGGTGGTTGATGGGTGTCCCGCTGGACTCCCAATCTCTGAGGAAGAAATCCAGTCATTCGTCAACTTAAGACGGCCCGGACAATCGGTAGTCACTACTCAGAGAAGAGAGGAAGACAAAATTGAGGTGCTTAGCGGCATACTTGACGGCTATACTACTGGAGCGCCGATAACTATGGTAATCTGGAATAAGGACGTAGATTCAGACGCCTACAGAATTTTTAGAAAAATCCCCAGGCCGAGCCATGCCGATTATTTCTCATTCATAAAATACGGCGGGTTCAATGACTGGAGAGGGGGGGGAAGATTCTCGGGAAGAATAACGGCAGGATACGTCATGGCCGGAGCTATAGCTTTAAAGTTGATTAGGCATGTCTTGGGAATAGAAGTAGTAGCCTACACGAAGAGCATAGGAGACGTAAATACTCGCGAGCTATCTATCGAAGAGATAAAGCAAAATAGATATTCAAACGAGGTAAGATGCCCCGATCCTGAGGCGGCTGAAAAAATGAAGGAATTAATAACTAGAATGAGGAGAGAGGGAGACAGTGTTGGCGGAATAATAGAGTGTATCGCCCTAAACGTCCCGATCGGTCTCGGAGAACCCGTGTTTGACTCACTTGACTCAGATATTGCTAAGGCGATCTTCTCCATTCCAGCTGTAAAAGGGATAGAATTCGGCAAAGGCTTCGCAGCGAGTAGAATGACTGGATCGCAGCACAACGATCCATTCACGTTGATCAATGGAAAGATACTTCCGAGAACCAATAACGCGGGGGGAATTGTTGGAGGCTTGTCGACTGGAAGAGAGATTGTTTTTCGCGTGGCGTTTAAGCCCCCAGCATCGATCGTGAAGCCCCAGAAAACTTTGAATATCGAAACACTAATGGAAGATGAGCTCGTGGTTAGTGGCAGACACGACACCTCAGTGGTTCCAAGAGCAGTACCTGTCGTTGAGGCAATGACTGGAATAGTATTGGCCGACCACGCGATAAGAGCAGGACTGATAGGCCCAGTCATTAAAAAAGGCGAATAAACATGTATTCAGAAGACATCAAAAACATACGAGAAGAGATCAGGGACATCACGGGGAAAATTCTCGAACTCATATCTTATAGATTAAAGAAGTCGGAGGAGATTGGAAAAATAAAGATAAGAGAGGGACTACCCACAATCGACCACGATGCTGAAAGAGAGCTAAGAGAATATGTAAGAGAAAAATCATCACAGTTCGGACTCGATGATGCGTTTACGCAACGATTAATGACGCTAATATTCAAAGAGTCAGTAAAGCTTCAAGAAAAAAGAACAATGACAATCAAAGAGTCGCAGATAACTCACATGGACATTTTCAGGAGAGCCAAGGAAATGGAAGCTAAGGGTAAAAAAATAATTCATCTCGAGGTAGGTGAGCCAGATTTTGGAGCCCCTCTCTCAGTTGCTGAAAGACTAAGCGAAGCAGCGAGGGCTGGATATGCATTTTATGGAGAGGCAAGAGGGCGAGCCGAGCTAAGGAAAGCAATAGCCGAGCATCTCGAAAGAAGGTTCGGAGTCCCTTTGAAGGATAATGAAGTTTTAGTGACTCCAGGTGGTCGTTTTGCCGTCTATCTCGCGGCTGCCGCTACTCTATCCCCTGGAGATGAGGTTCTCGTCATTGATCCATCCTGGCCGATGTACAAACAAGTAACAGAGTTTTTACAATGCAGACCTATAGTTGTAAAGACATCCATCGATGCTGGATGGATTCCGAGTGTTGAAGAACTTGAAAAGACAACGAGCCGTGCAACCAAGCTATTATTCATTAATTATCCGAATAATCCAACGGGAGTAACAATCGATAGAAGAAGGCTTGAAGAAATAGTAGAATTTGCTAGGAGTAAAAAGCTCTACCTTGTTAGTGATGAGGTCTATATGGACTATTCATTCACTGACTTTACGTCGGCAATAGAGCTGGGATACGAAAATACAATTATGCTCATGTCTTTTTCCAAGAGTTATGGAATGACTGGGTATAGAATTGGCTATTTGGTCGCGAGAAGAGAAATAATTGAGAGAGCTGCCAAAATCCAGTCGCTACTCATGACTTGTGTACCCGAATTCATACAGATGGCCGCAATTGAGGCACTGAAAGATTCGGAAACACCGAAAAAGTATTGTGAAGAAATGAAAAAAAGAATCGAGATGGTGTGTCAAAGACTAGATAAGGTTGGAGCGGAATATGTTAAGCCAAGTGGTGGAATGTATGTTTTCCCCAGATTTAAAATAATGAAAGATGATTCTTCAGAGTTTGCGTTAAGACTAATCGAGAAATACGGCGTCGCAGTAGCTCCAGGCTCAGCTTTCGGGGACTATCCTCAATTCATAAGAATATCAACAGGCACTGAAATCAGCCAAATAATTGAGGGAGTTGATAAGCTTATAAAAGCAATAGAGGATTAGCAAAACAAAGTCTTTTTATTACATATAGCTTTATTAAAATCGATAAAGTTGGCTCAGGCTTCCAAAGATGAAAAGCAGGAGAAGTCAATATACGACGCGATGAAAGAGTCTTTGATGAATAGGATGGCCGCCGAGATCACGTTATCAAGCAACAGCGGAATAACCATGAAGAAATGGCGTGTTTTATTCGGCTTGAAGCAGAGCGAGGTAGCTAAAAAAATGTCAATATCTCCCTCTGTTTTGAGCGATTATGAGAAGGGAAAACGCAGATCTCCCGGAATTGGCTTCGTTAGGCGATTTATCAAAAGCCTAATCGAACTAGAAGAGGAGCGTGGGGGACTCAATATTCATAAATATTCAGGATACGCAACAACTATTCATAAAGCAATAATTGATATTGGAGAGTACAGAGTGCCTCGTAAATTGATAGATCTACTCTCAGCGATAGACGGTGTATTTTTATGGGGTAGCGTGAAATCGGACTGCGTCATTTATGGGTATACAGTTATTGACAGTCTGACAGCTATTCGATACATGGATTCACACGAGTTCACCTATATCTTCGGTGCAAATTCAATGAGACTTCTAGTTTTTACAGGAGTAACTACTGGCAGGTCACCAATGGTTGCTGCTAAGGTCTTTCCTTTAAAGCCTGCAGCCATAGCCTTACACGGCCCGCGGAGCGAAAAAGAAGTTGATCGACTCGCAGTCGAGCTGGCAGAGTCGATCGGGGTACCATTAATACTTACTAAGTGTCCTGAAGTAGAAAAAATAGTAAGCAACCTAAAAAAGGCAGGCGAGTAGCATTGAGGTTATATGTAGGATGTTGCGGGTTCCCAATTCCTCAGAAAAAATACGTAGCAGAATTTAATGTTGTTGAATTGCAGTCTACATTTTACAGAGTCCCACGAATATCAACGGCAAAGAAGTGGAGAGAATCTGCTCCTATAGATTTTATATTCACGGTGAAGGCATTTCAAGGAATAACACACTCTATGAATAGCCCTACGTGGAAGAAATCAAACATCAAGCCCACAAAGGGTCACGGCGAGTTTAAGCCAACAGAGGAAGTCCATGAAAGCTGGAAAATCACTAAGCAGATCTGCGAAATATTATCCGCCCCTATAGCTATTCTACAGACACCGCCGACCTTCAAGGATACTGAGGAAAACCTCAAGAATGTAGAGGCATTTTTCGACACTATAGACAGAGGAAAATTACTGATTGGGCTGGAGCCTAGGGGATGGCAAAAAGAAAGCATAATTAAAATTTGTAAGAAGTTTGATCTAATACATGTCACGGATCCCTTTCACAGTCTCCCCTATTATACACTTAACGGTAGGATTTCATATCTTAGGCTTCATGGCAGTCCGCCTGGAAAACGCATGTATTCATACAAGTACACCGACAACGACTTGCAGAAACTAAAAGAGATGATAAACGAAATAAAAGCAGAAGAAGTTTATGTCTTATTCAATAACATATACATGTACGAAGATTCTAAAAGGTTTGTCAGACTATTTAGCTGACTTGACCGGATTAGATGTGGCCCAAAGCATGTCAAAATATGCCTTCGCCAGGCTTGTAAGTCCAAGATGGGCTGAATAAATCCCCAGCGTAGGTCTTTTTTCACGAGCACCCATTAATATTAAGACGACCTCTGAGGAATCACTGATTACTCCTCCTCCAAAGCTGATATCTCTGGTTCTAACCTCTATCTCTTCGCATAGTTTCTTTATGGATTGGTGGTCGAGATCCTCGCCTACTAGGACTTGAATTGTTCCTCCTCTCTCCTTAATCAGGGAAGCAATGGGGAGGAGGATTAGCTGCATGTCTTTAGGTATGTATGGCAAAGCTATTGACAAGTGATGAGTAGCCCTTCCAATGACGTCTCTTATGTGTTTCCATAAATTTTCCTCTCCCCTGATGATCCATAACTCTGGTTTTTCTTTTTCATTTCTACGCTCGTATATCGAGTTTAATTCCTGTACGATTATGTTTACGTACTCTGTGAGTTCCTGCTCTATCTTATTTTTGGTGTTCTCGGCGGCTATTTTAGGTGATTGTGGCTTATATCTGGTAGGCCTGCCTCTTTCAATTAGTACCCATCCCTTATCGGCCAGTGAATTGAGGGTATCGTATATCTTTGAAACCGGTATGTCGCTTTTTTCACTGATTTCACTCGCTATCGATTCTCCCCTGTCTAACAGTGTCAAGTAAGCCCTCATCTCATAATCCGTGAGACCGAGCCTGCGAAAAGCCCTTACCAGTTTATCACTAATTATTAACGACATTCCCTGCATTTCAATAAATAACAATTATTTATAAAGCCTAGGTTAAACGCAACCTATACGGAGGACTTGTATGTAGCAATAATAAATAGACAGAGTTCATTTTAAGTATGTGATGAAGTGCGTCGGCGTTATTGGGACAGGCACGATGGGGCATGGAATCGCTCAAACTGTAGCTATGTCAGGATACAAAGTAATTCTTTACGGCAGGAGACAAGCATCAATTGAAAATGCAATGGACAAAATTAGACTGAGCCTACAAAAATTCATGAGAAAAGGAATCATTAGGTATGAGCAAGTGGAAAAGACGCTCGATAGAATCACAACCACTACATCCTTGAACGAGGAAATGTCAGCGGCATCAATCGTCATAGAGGCTGTAACTGAAGATGTGGTAATCAAGAAAGATCTCTACACTTTAGTTGAGAAAAAAATTTCAGATGACACAATAATTTCAACGACTACTAGCACGATACCTATTTCAGAACTCCAAGAAGGACTGAATAATCCATCAAGAGTAATAGGCACGCATTTTTTCAATCCTCCCCAAATCATGAAATTAGTCGAGATAATGGGCGGTAAATACACTTCGCATGAAACCTTAACCTTCTGCGTTGATTTCGTAAAAACTCTAGGCAAAGTACCTCTCATCTTGAGAAGGGAAATTCCAGGCTACGTCGTGAACAGGATATTGCTGAGCATGTTTCTCACCGCTTTAGACATCGTAGAATTGGGTGAAGCAACTCCAATAGAGATTGACTCGATACTTAAGTATAGGCATGGGCTTCCTATGGGTCTCTTCGAGCTGGCAGACTTCGTTGGTCTAGACGTAGTACTTAACTCATTGAAAATTCTATGCAGATTTGATAAGACTTTTAGCTTCTCAGAAACTATAGAAAAGATGGTAAATGATGGAAGAGTAGGATTGAAGGCTCGCCGTGGATTTTATGAATATTCTGAGGATGGCAAAAGAGAAGTTTATCTTCACGTTAATGGTGAAAAAGAAAATCTTATAATGAAGATAATGCTCGCTGGAATAAGCGAGGCTCAGGAATTAGTAAACATTGGCGTGGCGGATAAAGATTCGATAGATATGGCTGTAAAACTGGGGCTGAACTTTAGTAAAGGAATTTTCGAATCTATAGAAGGGAGTCGATTAGCCGGGATGAAGGAATTAATTCTCACGTGACTACCTAGACAAATCATAAATGCCACTGTATATCTAACTGGAGGCGAGACGTATGGGTAAAGAATGTGCACCTAATAGTGTAAAGGATTATGCAGAGATTAAAATTAAGATTGAATCGCCTATTGCTTGGATCATTCTGAACAGACCTCATAGACTCAACGCTATCACTCCGAAAATGATTTCCGAGATTGAAGATGCGTTAAAAGAATTGCAAGTAAGAGAGGACGTGAAGGTCATGATATTTACTGGGAGCGGAGATAAAGCATTCTCAGCAGGCGCAGACGTTAATTTATTAAAAGAATCGGACACTACTTATTCTGGTTACGCATTAACCATTGGACTTTCGAGACTAGCCGCAATGATTGAGGAATATCCTAAACCAACAATAGCGGCAATAAAGGGATACGCATTAGGAGGGGGATTCGAATTAGCACTTGCATGCGACTTTAGACTCGCAACAGAAAACGCAAAGATAGGTCTGCCAGAGATTAATTTAGGACTATTGCCAGCAGGTGGAGGGATGCAAAGATTACTAAAAACAGTCGGTGTAGCTCGCACCAAAGAATTAGCAATGCTCGGAGAACAAATAGACAGCAACGAGGCAATGAGAATTGGGCTGCTTACAAAAGTATTTCCATCAGAAAGATTTGATGAGGAAGTTAAGGAGTTCGCACTGAGGGTAGCAGAAATGCCTCAGCATGCCCTAAAAGCAGTCAAGTTAGCGATACGTGCAGAAAGTGAATCATCATTCAGCTCTAGTAGTTTGTTAGAGTCTTTTCTCTTTGACTTGCTGATTGCGACTAAAGATTCAAAGGAAAGAATTGAGGCATTTCTGAGTCATAGAAAACAACAATCTAAAGTTGAATAACTTGATATAAATTTCCAAATCATCCGGATAGCAGTACATTGCTTATTGTCATCTTGCTCATCATAATCATCGTTCATATTTGAGAGACCAGTTTAAGGATGTCACATTCACTATTTCTTCGAGTAAGGAGTTATTTGAAGCTGCAATTACAGCATATCTGTCTTTGATCATTGTTTCTGTCAACTCGAGTCTATGCTTATCCATTAGCCAGCAACCTCCTGCTTTTTCAAGAATAAACAACGCAGGGATCAAATCAAATAGTCTGAGCTCGGGGGATAAGCATACAAATGCATCGATTTTACCGGCCACGATCTGACAGATCTCGAGAAGTGATGAACCGAGATTCCTTACATACCTGGTCTTCTGGCATAGTTTTAAAAACCTTGTAGCGGCCTCTCCTCCTCTTTTTAGAGGCCTAAAATCCAAAGAAATCACAGCACTATCCAGCTTCTTGGGTATACTATGTGATGCGGCACCATCTTCTATGTAAACTCCTTTTCTGTCAGCGAGAAAGAGCTGCCCACCCGGAATATCTATCACTCCTGCCGCTACTAAGTCCTCGTATCTTGGCCCCTCAAATATGGCTATACCTGAGGAGAAGAATCTCAATCCTCTCTTCATGTTTGTGCTTCCGTCGATCGGGTCAATCAAAACTATGTACTTGCTGTTTTGAATATCACCAATTATACCTCTCTCCTCCGTTACAATCGACACATCGTCCATCTGTGTAGTAATAATTTCTACTATTTTTTCCTCGCATGCAACATCGCCTATCGTTGACACGTCTCCGAAAGCTCCTACACCTCTCTCAATGCTTACCTCTCCCTTCTTAGCAAGTGTTAGATAGGTCTTTCTGGCACTACTGAGCGCACTCGCTATGATTTTCTTGAAATCGAACATAAACACGCACACCTAAGACTTTCTTCTTGAAAGGGCTCTTTTTATGTATGAAGATAGTAACGGATACCTTCTATTTAGTTCAGCCTCTATTATCGATGCCACCTCCTCACTAATACTAAACCTCGGCCTCGTATTCTTAAGATAATTCAGAAGGATGGAGCTGAAAGGTGAGTAAAAAGCAACTCTTGGCTGCTTCTTGCCCTGCTCAAGGGATAAGGCAATGGCTTTTTTATCAATCACTGAGGCGGCCTTATCACTCATCTTTTCTTTCTCTCTAACTTTCGGTTTCTTAACCTTCTCTTTTTTTCTCTTTACGTTCCACACCCATACCATCCATCAATGCAACAACTTCTTAAAAGGTTTATCTTAAAAGGTTAACCAAAACAAAACACAACTCAAAAGCAATTGGAAAACTTATCCAGACCTAATCTTCCCAACGATTCGTATTGCCGAAGGCTAATTTTCGGGTTATTTACCCGTTTTGAGCTTTGTAAGGGCGGCTAAAGTAAAATTATTTCAATTTTAACCGAGTAAGTAGCTGTGAGTGGTATTTAAACTACCTAATGATCTTAGGCATTTCACTTTTAATTGAAAAATGTTCTCAAATATTATGGTGCTTTACATAATTTTTGGTAAAAATTAAAAGGTAAACATTCTACGATTTACCTATTTTAAGATTAACAGATGGCCAAGTACCTTAGGTCAGCTGGGGAGTCCTTTCCGGCAGATAGAATTGTGGTTATTTTTGACAAAAAAAGGAGCTGAGGTACTGATATGATCAAAAAAATGAGGACGTTTTTTGGCATAAATTTTTCATTTGCGATATGCTTATAAATGAATTTTAGGATTGACGGGCTGAAGAGTTTAGGAGTGAGTGGACAGCTAAATCAAGAAAGAATAGAGGTCACTAGTGCAGAAGGAATTATTGGTAAACATGTCTATGGGAACCTTTATGGATGTGATAAAAAAGTATTGTCCGACGTTAACTTGTTAAGAAGACTGGTCAGCGAGGCGGCTGAGCTCGCTAAAATGACGTTGATCGAGGTGAGGTCCTGGAAATTTGGCGGTGAGAAAGGGGGAGTCTCGGTTATAGCATTAGTAGTAGAGAGCCACATCGCTATTCATACTTGGCCTAACTATAGATACGCCGCAATCGACGTCTTTACTTGTGGTGAAAGGAGTAATCCAGACGAGGCGTTTGAGCATATACGTAGTGCATTAGCAC
>Ga0105159_1000102_pt1 | contig 23188 bp, 26 predicted proteins | sample LHCtaG_2_FD_89590 | JGI IMG/M metagenome (GOLD analysis project Ga0105159, IMG submission 89590) | Hot spring microbial communities from Little Hot Creek, USA to study Microbial Dark Matter (Phase II) - LHC4sed_replicate | ecosystem: Environmental > Aquatic > Thermal springs > Hot (42-90C) >...
CCCTCTACCAATGTTCTTTCCATTAAACGATTTTTAACAAAGTTTGTGAAGTCCTCATCTACGTTCAAACGCATGTCAACTGGCGCGAGGGTTACGTTTAATGCTTCTTTAACCTTGGCTGGTCTAACTATCACATACTCGTTGATGGCTACTCCAGCATTTTTTCGTGTGAATCCGTCTATGCGAATTATTTCGCGGTTTTGGTCTTCGCTGTAGGCTGGCCATGCTATGGCTGATGTGGTTCTTTTGCCAACGATTTCTATGACATCGCCTGCACTTATTCCTAGCCTTTGCATTGTCCTCTGGTCTATGCGGGCTATACCCCTTCCGACATCCCTTTGCCTAGCATCTCCGACACGGAGCTGAACTTCGCTTATTTTTTCGCTCACCTAAAACCCTTCCATAATTAAACTGCTCTGTTTCGAAACAAATCTAATTCTTATATAAAGGTTTAACCCTTATCTGCTTACCCTCCTAACCATCAACGTTTGCACTTGACTGATTTCGCTTATCTGCTCAAGCCTTTTCTCAAGCTCTTCAAGCACTCCTGTTTTATCCTCTGGAATTTTGATGGCGCATAATAGGGCGTTTAAGCCGAAGGCTATTGGTTCCTCGCCATAACCATATATTGTGGCGAACTCTGGTAGAGAAGCTTCAATTCTCTTCTTTAAATCTTCAAAGTTCACAGTGACATCCGTCGGAAATATCTTATATGTAATCACAACACTTCCCATAATTTATCCTCCATCAAGGTCCGATAAAACCGCATTTCGGACACTTATATGGACGCCCAAATTTTCTGCACTTCATGCAACGTCTTATCAATATTTCTCCACAGTTTGGACACAGGAACTTTGTAGCCTCTGCGCCTGGCGGAATAGGCTTACCGCAACTGGTGCATGTAACCAGCGTTAATGTGGTTGCTTTTTCAGCCATTCTTATTCCTCATTGAGACATGTTGTTTGTAAATTGCCAAGCTTGCTTATATTTTATATGGTTCTAAACTGGCTGTGCAGCTTAACCACTAAATTTAAATATACAACATGAAAGTCTAAAACGGTAAAGTAAAGCTTAGTGAGAGGGATAAGAAAGTGAAATATGTTACCGCCATAGGAATGGTCATAGTAGTAGTTGTAGCATTTGTCGCAGGATTGTACTTGAGCCCATATATACTTCCGCAGGCTTGGGGTCCCGAAGATCCTGTTTGGGATAGAGTTGCAAAATCAGGCAAGATAAAGGTTGGCACAGAGCCAGGGTGGCCGCCGTATGAGTTCTTGGCGGAAAACGGAAGCATCATCGGCTTTGAAATCGAGCTTATGGAAATGATTGCAGACGAGTTAAACCTAACGGTGGAATGGGTGAACATGGCTTTTGATGCCATAATACCAGCAGTGCAAGCCAAGGATATAGATCTTGGCGTAAGCGGGTTTTCAGTAACATCCGAAAGGCTTGAAGTGGTACAGTTCACCATGCCCCACAGCATTACAGAGGGCCAGGTGATAATGCTGAAAAGTAGAGCTGAACAATTGGGAATAACCGAGCTGACATCGCTTTCAAGTTTAGCCACTCTAGGTCTGAAATGTGGAACGCAATCGGGCACGACGCAAGAACAGGAACTGCAAGAAAAAGCACCTGGCTCCTTACGTAGTTACCGCGACTTTCTTTTGGCGCTTGAGGACATGAAAAGGGGCACTATAGATTGTGTTTACGCAGAAACTCCGATAACCTCCAACTGGATACTGGAGGCCGAACAGAAAGGAGAAGAACCCATAGTCGTCATTTACAGAAGACCTTACTATCCAGTGGCTTTTGTAGCGCATAAAGATGCAGATGTACTAGTCGCAAAAATTAACGGAGTGCTCGCTGAACTTATAGCGCCTGCAAAACTGGACCAGCTGAAGCAAAAGTGGAAATGCGACTGAACTTTCCAACGTGATAGGTGTTGGATGCTCTCCAACAATTTACGCTTATACTGAATGGAGTGACCTCAACAATAGCCATTTCCATAATCTCCTTTTTTATAGGAAATCTTGTCGGACTACCACTTTCTTTTCTGCGAGTTTATGGGACAAGAGGCGTTCAAATTCTGATAGACTCCTTTGAAAAATTCTTTAGAGGAGTCCCGGAACTCGTGCTTATGCTTATGTTCTATTTCGGCATCGGGCTATACTTTCCCTTTCCATTCAAAAACGCCTTTTTCACAGTTAACTTTGTTTTAGGATTAAGAAGCGCCGCGAACCAATCCCAAATTTTCAGGGGGGCCATAAGGGGCATAGGTGATGAGCAAATGGTGGCTGCTATCTCCCTTGGACTTTCAAAGGTGCAGTCTGTTCTTTATGTTATGCTGCCTCAGGTGATTGTTTATTCTGCGCCTGGATTAGGAAGCGAATATGCCCTTCTAGTTAAGGATTCAGCTTATTCCTTTGTGATTGGCGTAATCGATATAATGGCTTATACCGATTGGGTGAGAAAAGCAACTTTGGACACGGTTACCCCTTATCTTATAGCGGCTTTCCTTTATATTCTGCTCACTTTTCCAATAGCAACGTGGCTTGACAAGTGGGGAAGCATGAAGAAGAGACAGTTGGGGTTGGAGAGAAAATGACTGAAATAGTTATGGAGTGCAGAAATCTTTGGAAAATCTACAAAGATGTTGTGGCGGTTAGGGATGTTTCCCTCCAAGTTAGGGAAGGCGAAATAAAACTGATTTTTGGACCTAGCGGTTCTGGAAAAAGCACGCTATTAAGATGTTTGGCTATGTTAACGTCGCCTTCGAAAGGCGATGTTTTTCTCAAGGGAGAATGTTTAACGAAGCCTGGCGTCGACTTAAACAAGGCGAGAGCAAGAATAGGGTTTGTTTTCCAACACATCTACCTTTTCCATCACTTAACCGCACTTGGGAATGTCGAGCTGGCTTTAAGACACGTGTTAAAAATGCCAAAGGAGGAGGCTAGAAAAAGGGCGATGGAAGCTCTCGCAGAGGTTAAGATGGAGAAATGGGCGAACCACTATCCTGCCCAGCTTTCCGGTGGACAGCAGCAACGTGTGGGAATAGCAAGAGCCTTAGCGAGAAACCCCGACATCATATTACTTGATGAGCCTACGTCAGCCCTAGATCCAGAGTTGACGGGTGAAGTTATTGACACTTTAAGAGATCTGGCAAAAAAGGGAACAACCATGCTTATAGTTAGCCATGAAATGCCTTTCGCCAGAGAGGTGGCTGATGAAATGATATTCTTCGACGCGGGAACCATTGTTGAAACAGGGACACCTGAGCATTTTTTCACAAACCCGACAAGTGAAAGAGCCAAAAAGTTCATGATGCGCCTTATTAAGCGGACGAGAAGGGAATAAATGGAATTCTTACTAAAATATTTGGCGGATATCCTTCAAGGATTTATCGTTACAGTAGAGATGACACTTTTCGGTGTGTTTGCTGGTCTCGCTCTCGGCACCCTTTTGGCCATCGGCAACTTGTATGGAGGAAAAATTGTTTCAGCAATTATCAGTATTTACACAGAATTTTTCAGGGGGAGCCCAATCATAGTTCAGCTTTTCTTATTCTATTACACGGTGCCGTCGCTGCTCAACACATGGGTTGACGGGTTTACTGTGGGTCTCATCGTTTTCGCCTTAAACAGTGCTGCTTATCAGAAGGGATATATAAAGGGAGCCATGGCTGTTATTTCTGAAGATCAAATGATGGCTGCCCTCTCAGTGGGACTTTCAAGGGTCAAAGCGATATTTTATGTTATTCTTCCTCAAGCTCTAAGGATAGTTATACCTGCGTGGAGCAACGAATTCTGTTCATTGACTAAGAGCACTTCTGCTCTACTTGTCATCGCCGTTAAAGACTTAACTTCTGTCGGTAATATGATTGCTTCTCGCTCATGGCGTTATGTGGAAACATTCCTTTTCATAGCCATAATCTACCTTTTATGGGTAACAGCTGTTGCTAAAATTGCAGACAAAGTGTATGAACGCGTGAAAATTCCTGGAATCGAATTGTCCGTTTAGTGCAAAACTTTTATTGTCTAGCTTCACTCTTTTAAGGAATTGGGCGCTTTAAGATTTGGGTGTTAATCTTCGTGATTTGGTTCCTAAAACCACCATTAGGCTTGAAGATTTAAGCGGAAAATCCATAGCGATAGACGCTTATAATGCGCTTTACCAGTTTTTGGCGATAATCCGCCAGCCCGACGGCACACCTTTGAAGGATAGTAGCGGCCGCATCACAAGTCATTTAAGCGGTCTTCTTTATAGAACTAGCAATCTTGTGGAATTGGGGATCAAGCCCATTTATGTTTTTGATGGTGTTCCACCAGCCCTTAAAGAGGTTGAAATTAAGAGGCGTATGAAGGTCAAGGAGGAAGCTTTAATGAAATATGAGCAAGCCTTGAAGGAGGGAAGAATCGAAGAGGCGCGGATGTATGCGCAAGCCACTTCCAGCCTCAAAGATTACATGGCCGAGGATAGTAAACGTCTTTTAAACCTTATGGGAATCCCTTGGATTCAAGCTCCAAGCGAAGGAGAAGCCCAAGCAGCCCATGTAGTTAAGCGGGGAGACGCAGATTACTGTGCAAGCCAAGACTATGACAGTTTGCTTTTTGGCGCGCCGAGACTTGTGAGAAACGTTACAATTTCCGGGCGGAGGAAGCTTCCCGGGAAAAACGTTTACGTTGAAGTGGTACCTGAAGTTGTAGAGCTCGAACAAGTCTTAAAGGAGTGCGGCATAACTCACGAGCAGTTAATCGATGTAGGAATCTTAGTCGGAACGGATTTTAACCCTGATGGTGTGAAGGGACTTGGCCCTAAAACCGCTTTAAAGCTCATAAAGGAATATGGAAGCCTAGAAAAAGCCTTGCCCCACATCAAAAATGCAGAGTTTCCGGTTGAACCGCATAAAATTAAAGAAATTTTTCTACATCCAAAGGTTACTGACAATTATAAGATAGAATGGAAAGAGCCGGACGTGGAGAGCGTTATAGACTTTATTTGTCGCGAAAGGGATTTTTCAGAAGAGCGTGTAAAAAAGGCCCTTGAGAAAATGCAGAAGGGAATAAGCAAACTTAAGGGAAAAACAACTCTAGAGAAATGGTTTAGATAGGAAATCTTTAATCCATCTTACCCAATAAAGCAGCTTTCTAAAACCGGTGAAGCGAATATGAGCAGTCAGATTCCACTCCCCGTAGATGAGCTTCCAACAAAATGGTACAATATTTTGCCAGATTTACCTGAACCACTCCCCCCTCCAAAGGAGCCGGAAACGGGACCTTCACGGATGGAGTTTTTGGCAAGAACGATGATAAAAGAGTGTTTAAGGCAGGAAATGTCAAGCGAGCGTTGGATTTCTATTCCAGAGGAAATTCGTGAGCTTTACTTGCATATGGGTAGACCAAGACCTCTTTATCGTGCAAAAAGGCTTGAAAGACTTTTGGGGCTTAAGAAGGTTAGGTTTTACTACAAGAGGGAGGATTTATCTCCCACGGGTTCTCATAAAACCAACACGGCGGTTGCACAGGCTTATTATGCCATGAAGGAAGGAAAAACAACTTTAACCACTGAAACTGGTGCTGGCCAGTGGGGAACCGCCCTTGCCTATGCAGCTAAACTTTTAGGTTTGGACTGCGTGGTTTTCTGGGTTAAATCCGTTTACGACTGGAAAACTGAAAGAAGAACTCTGATGAAGCTTTTAGGCGCTAAGGTTTACGCCTCACCAAGTCAACAGACAAAAATTGGCAAGGAAGTTTTCTCAAAAAATCCTGGGCATCCAGGTTCATTGGGAATCGCTATTTCAGAAGGGTTGGAGTATGCGGAGACCCACGAGGATTCTGTTTATTGCTTGGGGTCGGTTTTGAACCATGTACTCATGCACCAGTCGATAATCGGGTTGGAAACAATAAAGCAGTTTGAACTCGTAGATGATAAACCCGACCTCATAGTGGGGTGCCTAGGCGGAGGTTCAAACTTCGGCGGCATCGCCCTACCATTTATTGGCGAAGTTTTAAGAGGAAAACGCGAATGCGCGTTCTTAGCAGCTCAATCGCTTGCGGCGCCAAATCTTGTCAAGGGCGAGTATCGCTACGACTTTTGTGACGTGGCTGAGCATACGCCGCTTCTAAAGGTTTATACTTTGGGGCATAGGGTTGAGATGCCGCCGATAAAGGCTGATGGCCTGCGTTATCATGCCGCCGCCCCCATAATAAGCCTATTAAGACATCATGATTTAGTAAAGGCTGTAGCTTATCCAGCAGATGAAAAAGCAATTTTCGAAGCTGCTAGGCTTTTCCTCCAAAGCGAAGGGTGGCTGCCCGCCCCAGAATCCAGCTACGCTATCCGTGCTGGAATAGACGAGGCTTTAAAGGCTGAAAAAGCTAGTGTTGAAAAAGTTATATGCATAAATATTAGCGGGCATGGCTTCTTAGACCTTGCAGCTTACAGGGAAAAACTTGAAGGAGTATAATCCACGTATTCATTAAATGGAAAAGCTAAAGCCAAAGCTCCGACATGTGTAATATGTTAAAAGCTTTTGGGACTTTAATGAGCGAGCTCGCCGTTAACGTTGAAGAACTATGCGTAATGTACGGCTCTGTTAGAGCTGTAGATGGCTTATGCTTTAAAGTCAAGCGGGGAGAAATCTATGGTTTATTGGGTCCTAACGGCGCTGGAAAAACCAGCACGTTGAAGGTTTTGGCTGGAATACTGGAGCCAAACCATGGCAAGGTTGAAATTTTCGGAAAGCCCATCTCTGATGAAGTTGAGGTTAAACGACTGATAGGCTATGTTCCAGAAGAAACTGTTCTTTTGGAATCCCTTACTCCGCGGGAGTTCTTTGAGTTCATCGCCTCGGTGAGAGGTTTAAGCGGAGAAATTAGCATACGGCTTTCAAGACTTGTTTCAGCTTTTGAACTCATCGAATATTTTGACTCCCCTATTGCAACGTTATCCATGGGAACCAAACGAAAGGTAGCTGTTATCGCAGCCCTTTTACATGAACCGCCCATTTTGATATTGGATGAGCCCCTAATAGGTTTGGATGCTCGCTCGTCAAGAATCCTTAAAGAGCTTATAGTTCACCACGTCAGCAAGGGCGGAGCGGTTGTCTTTTCAACCCACATAATGGAAGTCGCTGAGAAAGTTTGCCACAGGGTTGGAATAATCAACAAGGGAAAACTTGTGGGTGAAGGAACGGTTAATGAGCTTAGACAGTTAATCCGAGAAGCGGAAAGCTCCCTGGAGGATATTTTCCTAAAGGTTACTCAACAAGAGGCTGGGATAAGAGAATTAATAGCTGCCTTAGAGGAAAAATAGGATGGCGAAAAGATTTTCTGAACTATGGAAAGTTTCCGGCACAGTGTATAGGGAGATATGTTTTCAATCCGTTTTTTCTCTACGCTTAGGCGCCACCCTTCCAAGGATGGACAGCGAAAAAATTGGGAAAATGGCAAGGCAGACGGAGATGAACATGCTGGTTAGCAAGATTCTTGTAACAGTTTTCGTTGCGGTTTTAGGTGTTTTGCCCCTGGGCTACTGGTCGTATTTTGTTTACGGGCTTAAGCTTGCAGAAGAGCTGGCTGTTGTTGGTTGTGTTTCAGTCTTTCTATCTTCTCTATTTTTTCTCTTGGTGATGCTGGGGCTTCAAGTTACAACTTCGCTTGTATCTACGAGGGCTTTTGAAATTTTGGGAACTCTCCCAATTTCGCGGAGAGCCATCTCCAAAGTTGCACTATTATCTTTCCTAAGGATCTTTGATATACCACTAATAGCCGCTCTCATAGTTTTTCCAGTAACCTTTTCTATTATTGTTGGCTCATTTCTTGGAGGTTTAGCTTCTCTATTTGCTGTTGGATTGACAGAGATTTTCGCTTTGGCTTTGACTATTGGTCTGGCAAAACTTTTCTATTCGAAAATTGTAAGCGGAGGCGGGAGCTCAAAGTACAAAATGATTATGCGGTTTATCTATATGCTAATATGGATTCTCCCATCATTCGGGATTTACTTGGTTATGAATTTTGCAACGCAAATTCTACAAGCGTTTGCCTTCTCCCTAACACAGATATCCACTATTCACGCTTACGTATTGGCCTTATTATATCCATTCTCCTTGAGTTTCACGGTTTCCTTCGCAACATTTCCGCAAAAAATCAACGTGATTTTTGCTGCAGTTCTGACGGTTTCCACTGCTTTGTATGCGGTTCTAGCGTACTTGGGACTGAATTACACGGGATCAACCATCAGACGCATATGTTCCGGTGGAATCATAACTTCTTCGAAGATTGTTGTTAAGGATTTGTCCATCCGACCTAAATCTGCTTGGTTGGGGATCATCATGAAGGATTTAAGAGTGGCTTCTAGGTCTCCCTCTTATGCTAGTATCTTGATGCTGCCGGCCTTACAAACCATAATCATTATTGTGTCCTTTTTGGGAATTGCTAACATAAATTTGGCAACGGTGCTTGGTTTTCTCGCTGGAGTTTCGCTGCTGTCGCTTATAGTCACTCCGACTCTATTTTCAGCTGAAACATTGGCGTCAGCCTATATGAAAAGCCTACCGTTAAAAAAGAAGACTGTGGTGGCTGCGAAAACATTTTTGTCAGCATGCACTTATCTTGGCTGTGTAGTTGCCCTAGCTATTGTTACACTGTATCTTAGAAAGGACTTTCTCTCAGTCTTGGCCTTTGGACTAGTGCAAATGTTTTCGGTGGCCGCTGGGTGCATGATGGAGTTGTTTTTGCTCATAAGAAAGTTTTGGTGGAAGGAGCTCACACCTAGTAACATTTACACTAGCATATCAACATTCATAACTGTGCTTTTGCCCGGGGTAATACTATGCCTCACACCCATAATGCTCTGCTACATCATAGGCTTCGCGAAAATTCAATTGACGTTAACAATTTTTCTAGCTGCCGCTGCTGCTGAACTTATAGCCGTGGCAAGCCTTACAAAAGCCGTAATAAAAGATTAAAACTGTGATAGGCTAGATTTTGTGTCCATATTGCCCCTTTAATGGAACGAAGGCTACTCCGCCAAGATTTTCTTGCCGAATCTTTCCGTCGGTTCCTTTGGTCACTTTTATGAGACTTTGGAAAAAGTGTACACTTCCAACGGGGATAAGCATGATCCCGCCTGGTTTTAGCTGCTCGACTAGTGGATTTGGAATATTTGGAGCTGCTGCTGTCACGAGAATTCTGTCGTAGGGGGCTTTTTCCGGATAGCCCATAGACCCGTCGGCGCAGATTATTGTTACGCGGTCTCCGTACCCCGCTCGCATGATGTTTTTTCTTGCGAATTCGGCTAAGCCATCAATAATTTCCACTGTGTAGACATGTCCCCATTCGCTTCTAGGCGCACTGCTAGGCGCAACTATCTCAGCTATCGTAGCGGCATGCCATCCTGAACCGGCTCCAACCTCGAGGACTTTGTGGCCTACTTCCAATTGGAGGGCTTCATTCATTATGGCAACCATGTTTCGCCTAGCTCAGCTGAAGATGGGCTGAGGCTATGTGGCGCTGAAACAGTCTGCCCAAAACCAATTGGAAGAGGCGTGTCCACAGCGCTGTATTGCTGCATGTTTTCCGGTAAAAACTTCGCCCTTGGCACGGAGCGCATCGCCCTAATCACTTTTGGGGAGCGAAGTATGCCTTCCTTCATCAAGTTTTCAACAAGTCTTTCCCACTCTTTTTCCAATCAGCACACCAAGCTAAATTATTGCGAATAAGCATTTAACACATTTGCATCCAAAAACTAGAAGCGCAGTCTCTATTTCACTGTTACTGATTTCGCTAGGTTTCTCGGTTTGTCCGGGTCGTATCCTTTCTCCACAGCCATGTAATACGCCAGAAGCTGTAGCGGGATAACAAAGGGTATGGGCGATAACACGTCTGGAACACCTTTTGGCACTTCAACATAGTCGTCGGCGAGTCTCCTAACTTCCTCGTCGCCTTCCTCTATCACCGCTATTATGGATGCACCTCTGGCCTTCATCTCCATGATGTTACCCACCACAGTCTTGTGGGTTTCATCTTTGGGACATATGAAAACTACTGGAAAGCCTTGCTCAACTAGGCTTATTGGGCCATGCTTGCTTTCACCCGCCGGGAAGGCTATGGCTGGAACGTAGGCTATTTCCATAAGTTTAAGCCTGCCCTCGTAGGCTGTTGCGGTGCTTATCCCCCGCCCAAGGAAGAAGAAAACCTTTGCATCTTTGTATTTTTTCGCAATGCCCTTGACTTTCTCTTCTTGTGTTGCAATTATTGTTTCAACTGTTTCTGGAAGCTTCTTCAGTTTTGCGTCTATAAAGTCCATCTCGTCTTGGGAGATTTTCCCCCTTTTCTTTGCCAGTCTTAGGGCCAATTGGGCGAGAACTGAAAGTTGAGAAGTGAAGGTCTTGGTTGCGGCAACGCCTATTTCTGGGCCGGACTGCTGGCTAATGTAAACCCTTGAAATTCGTGTTAACGTTGAACCGATAACGTTCGTCAAGCCTAGAACCGTGGCAGCTCTTTGCCGAGCGGCATTTACCGCCGCAAGAGTGTCTGCCGTTTCGCCGGATTGGCTTACCGCCAAAATTGTGCTATCAATGTTTACTGATTTGCCATGTTGCTCTATGAATTCTGACGCTATTACTGGGTATGTAGCAAGATAGGCGAGTTTAGAAAACATGTAAGATGCTGCCAAACATGCGTGGTAAGATGTTCCGCAAGCCACAAGGAAAACTTCGCGGGCGCGATCGAGGAAAGTTGCCATCAAATCCAAATAATGCTCCTGCAGTCTCAAAGTGTTCCGCAAACAAGCTGGCTGCTCATGAATCTCCTTCAACATAAAATGTGGATAACCTTGTTTAACAGCCATTTCAGGTGTCCAGTCGATAATTTTTGGTTCCCGCGTCACTGGACTTGAGTCTGCGATTTTTCTAATTTCAAAGCCCTCCAAAGATAATGTTACAAGTTCTCCATCCTCAACCACAACCGCCCTGTTGGTTAGAGGCAGAAAGGCTGGAATGTCTGAAGCACAGTAAAGCGCATTTTCCCCTAACCCAAGAACAAGGGGACTTTCGTTTCTCGCACACACTATTTTATTAGGCTCTTTTGGAGAAATCACCGCTATGGCGTATGAACCTTCGATCTTTCGCACCGCCTCAAGCACAGCATCCGTCAGACTTAGGAATGGGTTGTTTTTCATTGCTTCTTCAATTAGGTGGGCGATGACTTCAGTGTCTGTTTTTGATACAAAAACATGACCCTTGTTTTCCAATTCGAGTTTTAGTTCAGAGAAATTTTCAACAATTCCGTTGTGAACTACGGCTATTTGTCCGCTGCAGTCAGTATGGGGGTGTGCATTAACTTGTAATGGAGCCCCGTGGGTGGCCCATCTTGTGTGGCCTACACCTATGTTTCCGGGCAAATCGTCGAGGTTGTGGATTTTGTGGACTTCGTCTATTTTTCCGCTGTCCTTTTTTATGTAGAGTTTTCCGTCATGGATTGTTGCTTCGCCAACTGAATCGTAGCCTCGGTACTCCAGTCTTTTTAACGCTTGATGGATTACTGGTGCAGCGTTTCCTTCTTTCAGAAGGCAGCCGAATATTCCGCACATGGCTAAAGCCTCATTGATTTCAGCATGTCAACCATTTTAGGATTATTCTTGTTTTATAAGCATTTTTAAGAGAAAAATTTTCAGTTCTAAAAATTTTGTTAGGCGTTTTTCGCCGTTTATTCAGCTTTTAATGGCCAATTTTCCAGTCATTTCTTATAGTGCTTATAAAAATTTTTTAATAGTTTCCTATCGTAACGCTTTCCTTGCTAGTTCAGCCCCTAAAACCATGTTCTTCAATTTTGCAAAGCCCACTTCCCATGTTCTCGTTCTCAAACCGCAGTCTGTGCTCACGTATATTCTGCTTGGGTCGCCTAGGACTTTTACGGCGTGGAGGATTCTATCTCTAACAAGCTCCGGCGGCTCAATAAAGTCTGTGTGGACGTCTATTACGCCTAAACCATAGTTTCCTCGGAAGCCATAGTCTTCAAAAATTTTTAGTTCCTTGTAGCCCGTCCTTGCCTCGTCGGCTAGGCCTGTTTGTCTGTTGTCTCTGTTGGCGAATTCTAGGGCTAGTTGGCTGCAGTTTTGCAGTTGGCTTGCATATTTCGCTAGCACTTCGTAGTTGCTATAACAGTTGTGGAGGCTGAAGGTGCAGTTAAACCCCTTAACCGTTTCGTTAAAGGCTTCCACGAAAAGCTGCATTTCTTCCGCTGAAGGGTTTGTGGTTGCTGCTGGCTCATCTATCTGAATCCATTTAGCTCCAGCTTCTATCAGCTTGCCTATCTCTGGTCGCACAACCTCTTTTATTAAGTCGAAGAGAAATTCTCTTCTCGCTGAAGTCTTTCTCTGTTTGAAATCTCTTATTTGGCTTCCAGCCTTTTTCTCATAGTACTCGTTAAAAGTCCAGTCGACAAGCGTGTAAGGCCCCGTGAAAGGGACTTTGACGATTCTTTTAGTGTTTTCCTTTGTGAAGATGAATTCTTCCACGTAGAAGGGCTTTATGTATTTTGGCTTGCTTACGCACGCAGCTTTATTGAAGTATCTGTAGTCGAAGGATTTAACATATCCCAAAAACTTGAAACCATCCACGTTCCGTATGACATGCTCATACATTTCTGAACGCCACTGTTCCCCATCAAAAACAATGTCCAGTCCCGCAGCTTCAAAGAAGCGTATTGCGTATCGTGCCGACCATTGGAGCAGCATCTTCTTTTCTTCAGCAGTCCTTTCTCGTTTTGTCAAAATTTTAACAAGTTCCTCTATGTTTTCTATGCCTAGCTTTCGTCCCCATTTAACGGCTTCCGCGATTTCCTTCTCAGATAAGGGTTCCCCTCGGTAGGCCTTTACTCTCCACGCTGGTTTGGCGAGGCTTCCTATCTCTTGTGTCGGGAAAAGTTTATCCATAAATGCTCCACTCTTTTTCAAGGCGTTTTGCTACGCTGCTTATAACCCTTAATTTTTCTTCAGCTCTTTCCCATGGCAAAAACTCCAAGTCGCAGTTTGGGCAGATAAACACATCACGAATTTTGGATGGAAAAATGGCTTCAATAATTTTCCTTGTAACTTGGACAAGTTCGCTTTCATCCTCAACCAGTGAGCTGCGGGCGTCTACAATCCCCAAGGCAACGCCTTTATCAAAATCGTATCCCTTCAACTTCTCCAGGCTTGTCTCGTAGAGGTCTATTCCCAAGTCGTTAACGGGAAATTCTAGGGCTTCTGGCAGAATTTGGGAGAAATCTCCAAAAAAGGTTTGAAGACACGTTCTGGCCTTTACGCCTTTTAAGGCTATTTCTAACGCTCCTTGGACATGGGCAAATATGTCCTTTGAAATGGGCTTTCTGAAGGGGTTCCAGACAAGCGCTGGGTCGCTTAGCTGAATGTATTTGAAGCCCTTTTCTGCTAGGCTTTCAATTTCCTCCCTTAGGATTTCAGCGTAGGCAAACATTAATTCTCCTTCGCTTTTGTAAAACTTGTTTTCCGACAGTTTTGCGAATGTGTAAGGCGCCGGCAGGACGGCTTTCCATGGAATGTTTTTCGGCAAAAGCTCTGTGTATGTTATCTCTGCGGCTATGTTTTTCGTTCGACGAATTGCTTCCAAAACTACTGGTTTTCTGTAGAAGGTGTTGTTGTTGAACCATCTGGCAAGGCTTCCAACTTTTAAGCCTTCCAAGTTTTCATTGAAAGGCCTTAAAAGGTCTTGCCACTTAAGCATCCCATCCATCACATAGCTTAGCCCAGCGGAAACTTGTGCCTCTATAACTTTCGCCGTGGCTTCTCGTAGAGCTTTTTCCAACAGTTTTTCGCCGGCCTTTTTCCTTTCGTAAGCCCTTGTTGTTTCAATGAGCTCCTTTGGTCTTGGAAGGATACCCGTAACATAGCATCCAATCATTTACCTAACCAGCTTTAGGCGCTTTTTTCGCATGGTGTGATTAGGTAGAATCTAGGATAGAGGGTAGTTAAACTTTCCAGTGTGAGGGTAAGGGTTATCAAAGTAAGCGCGGAGCGCTTCCATCAGGTTACTATAATAAAAATTTTAATAATGGAGTCGCCTTTATGGTTAAGGAAAGCCATGGATAAAAAACTATTACTTCACGACGACGGCAAAACGTGTAAAGTTAAAGAAATTACGGTGTTTGATGACCCGCAGAAACTTAAGTTGATTCTTAATAGGCTTAGCTGGAAGATTTTAGCCATGCTTTCTGAGAGGGAAATGTATCCTCTCCAAATAGCTAGGGAACTGGGGGTTCATGAGCAGAAGGTTTACTACCATATAAGGAAGCTTGCCAGGGCGGGAGCCATAAAAATTTCACGGCAAGAGGGGAAGAAGGGTGCCATAGCCAAATATTATAAGGCGGCTTCACCAGCCTTCGGAATTGAACTGGCCTATGGATATAAACCCATGAAAAGACTTCCGCCAATGTGGGTTGGAGAGCAAGTTCAAAGGTTTTTCAGCGGGTTCGTCCAAGAAGAAGATGAGGTTTTTGATGGCAAAATTGTGGTGGGCAGCCCGTTGCCTCACGGACCTTTTAAAACAAGTGCTAGAGATGGGCATTATGCTGCACATTTGGCTTTCTTTCTTGGACAGTTTGCCCGCATGCCGGAAGATTTCGCCATAAAACTCGACGTGGACGTTAAAGCTGAGAAAGAGGAGAAGAACAACCTAATCCTTGTAGGCGGGCCTGGAACAAACTTGTTGACGCAGGAGTTGAATGATTATCTACCTATAAAGTTTAATATGCAGCCTTCTCAGCAAGGCTTTCTTTTCGGCGGGCTTGTTTCCACAAAAACCATGCAGGTTTACACGGCCGACAATGTGGGGCTTGTGGCAAAGATTGTTAACCCGTGGGACACAAGCAAACGTGTCATAGTTTTGGCTGGTAATAAGGCTGTGGGCACAAAGGCATGTGTTTTAGCCCTTACAAACTTTTGGAGAAAAACATTGGAGAGGTATAGGGGCGAAGACACCTTTGCGGTGGTTATACAGGGTTTTGACTTAGATGGCGATGGTAAAGTGGACTCAATAGAGGTTTTGGAATAATGGTGAAGATTCGAGAAGCCAAAATTGAAGACTTGCCAGCCATAATCACGTTGATAGAGAGGAACAATGAATCCTTAAGCGAGGACTTGGCGGCGCTTTTCCGCGTGGAGAATCCAAATGAGGAGTATAAGCTTTTCGTAGCGGAGGAAGACGACAAAATTGTTGGCTTCTTAAGGGTGCACTTTTATAAGTGGAATAGAAGCGCATATGTCATAAACCTTCTTGTTGACATGGGTTATAGGCGAAGGGGCATAGGAACCCTACTCCTTAAAACAATAGAAGAGTTTGCAAAGGAGAAAAAGGCGAGGGTTCTCATGTTTGACACAGCTGTCGACAACATTTCAGCCTTAAATCTTTACCTAAAAAGTGGTTTTAGAATATGCGGCTACAACGACAAGCTTTACGAAAGTGGGAAAACAGCCTTCTACCTTGCTAAAGAGCTATAATGCGTTGGAGAGTTTTGCTGGTGCAGTTAACCGAGCTTATAATAGCGCATGGTCATAAAAATGTTAAAGCTACGCATAAGTCCACCTTTGAAATAACGAAGGATGAAGAATTGTCTGACAGAGGAGACTGCATTATTGCAGTTTCAGCTGACAAGGGTCTTTTTGACTTAAAGCCGAAGTTTAAGGAGTTGCTTCGCAGGGAGAATGCCAGACTAACCATTGTTATAGATGCTGGCGGAGTTGCCGAGATAGTGAAAGCCTTTGGAAGCCCTAGGCTGAGTTTGTCGCATCCAACGGATATTGTTGTGAGGAAAAGCGATTATACATGCCATAGAACTCTGGCTGTGAAAGCGGACAAGGCTGCGTGCGACTTGTCTAGAGTCCTTGTGGGGAAGCTTAAGAATTCCAAACAAGTTGTTAAAATAACTTTGATGGTTGAGGTTTAGCCTACCTCCGCGTCTAAAACGGCTTGCCATTCGTATGGAGCTGTTTCGCGAACAAACCTCACGTGGACAATTTTTTCAACGGTTCTTCCACATTTTTTAACCTCTTCGGTAAATCTGTTTTTCAAATCTTCTAGACCATCTAAGCCCTTCACGAAGCTGTAGAAATGTATGGTGCCGCCCTCGGGTTTTAGGGCTTCACATGCGGTTTCGATGAACTCTATGGCTTTTTCCGGTAGATTCATGATGACGCGGTCTGCTGTTCTGCGGAGCTGTTTTTTAACGATTTGTTTTGCGTCTCCTAAAATTGGGTGGACTTTTCCATCAACGCGGTTTAGCCTAATGTTCTTTTTCAAGAATTCAACGGCGGCTGGGTTTACATCTATGGCGTAAACCTTGACGTTCTCGTGGTTTTTTGCAATCAGTATTGCGAAGGGGCCGACTCCGGTGAACATGTCTATGACGGTTTCGCCTTCTTTAACCATAGAGGCTACTCGCTTGTGTTCGTGGGATAGGCGCGGCGAAAAGTAGGCTTTTGCCAAGTCTATGTAAAATTGGCACCCGTGCTCCTTGTGAATGGTTTCGGTTTTCGACTGTCCAGCAATCACATTGAACTCTCTTAAACGGTGTTCGCCTTTAACTGCCCCAGCCTTAGCCAAAACCGTTCGCACATTTTTATGCACTTGCATTATGGCGTTTCCTATCGCCGTTTTGTAGGCTTCAAGTTCTGGTGGAATCTCGACGATGGCTATGTCTCCGACAAAATCTAATGCGCGAGGAAGACAAGCCAACAAGTGCGGCGGCATTCTATCCTCCAAAACTTTATGGATTGTTTTTTGCTGTTTATGCCGTTCTGGAAAAGTGTATTTAGATACTTCTATTGTTGGGCTGTGCTCTCTAAGTTTTTCAAGCTCGTCGGGTTTAGGGCTTCTGGTCAAAGGTACATAGATGTGGTTGTTATCTCTTTGGATTTCCAGTTCCTTATCAATTATCCCGAGTTTATTGGCGGTGGTTATGACTTTTTCGCCGTAGGTCTTTGGTGTTTTGAGGCATGGCGCGGTTTTTGGCACATGAAACGCCTTGACGCTTACTCTATTATTTTGAAAAAGTCCCTTTCGGTTATTATGCCCACAAGCTTCTCGTTTTGAATGACTGGCAAGGCGCCGAGGTTTTTCTCCTTCATTATTTTTGCCGCTTGCCCCACATCTGCCTCCGGTTCGATGGTTGCCACTTCCTTTGTGGCTATTTGGAGGGCTGGTGTGTTCAGCACTTGGGTTATTGTTCCAGACTGCAAGTGTTTGAAGACTTCCCCTGAACCGAAAAACCTTATAATGTCCATGGCTGTCACGATGCCAGCCACTTTGCCATCTGCAACTATTGGAAGCCTTCTAAAACCATGCGTTATCATTGTTTTTTCTGCCTCGAAAATTGTTGTTTTTGGTAAAGCAGTAACCACTTTACTGGTCATTAAATGGGAGACTTTCACCCCGCTTATGCGGTCGGAGAACATGCGAGCTATATCCCTCTCAGTTATTATCGCTCTGACACGGTTTTCTTCGTCGACAACAGGCAAACCGCCCACGTTTTTCTCCTTCATCAACTGTACTGCCTCGCTGATTTTTGCAGTGGTTTTGACGGAGAAAACCTTCTGAGTCATTATGATTTTTATGGGCTCGTTTATGGCTTTAAAAATATTCCCGGAAAACTTTTGCTGGACTATCTCAAACTTTCTTCCTCCGCCGAGATAGTCAACTAAATCCGTCGCCGTCACTATGCCTGCAAGCGCTTTTGTTCCCGGGTCTGCTATTGGGATTCTGCGGAACCCTTCTTTTGCCATTATTTTGACGGCGTCATAGATGGGTGTTGTAGAGGTCATTGTTACGACTGGGCTTTTCGCCACGTGTAATATTTCGCCTTCCCGCTTTTTTGCTGTAGAGCTTTTAAGGGATACTGGGCCCCTTCCTCTTAAGGTTCTTCTAAAAGTTTCTCTACTCATTTTCATTCTTTCCCAGCTTCTATTTTACAATAAGCTTTGCTATATCTTCACGGTCCACGATGCCTATTAGTTTCTTTTCCTCGTCGACAACTGGAACTCGTCCAATATCCTTTGAAACCATTATTTTTGCAACGCGAATCGCCTTTATCGAAGGCTGCACCGTCAGCACGTTGGTTTTCATTACAGCTGAAATTTTTGTTGAGGCTCTGTGGCGCCCCTTTTGCGACTCGAAGGTTGGCAGTAGGGCCCCGCTTTCAAGAAGGTCCTTTTGCGTTACAATTCCAACAAGCTTTTCCTTGGCGACTACGGGAAGCCCGGCTAAAGATTTATTCTGCATTAAACGCCAAACGTTGTCAACTTCGTCTTCTGGTGTGCATGTTAAAACGTTTGTTGACATTATTTCTGAAACCGGTTTCGCCAGCTTTTCAGGACTTGTCTTTATAATGTTTTCTATAAAGTTTTCTAGGCCCAAGACAGCCCTTAAAATGTTTTCCGTATGGGTGTTTACGACTGGTATGCACCATTCATCTATGCGGATCATTTCTCGGATTGTTTGGAAGGCGTCATCCTCCATTGTTGCTGTGTGTTTTGGGCTTGTCATTATGCCCTTAACTTTTATGGGCGAAACTGAGGAGGATATAGCCATAACAGAGCCGCGGGAAACTACTCCCAAAAGCCTTTTTTCTCTATTAGTCACTGGAAGAATCCTTAGGGAGAAGTCGCGGATGAGGGCGCGGGCTTTTGTTGCAAGCTCATCCTCATAAATAAAGGGGTGTTTTTCGTTGGCTATTTCTCCAACACGCAAGTAATCGCCCCTTTTCATTCTTCCGTTTCTAATTCAGCCCGGCAGTCTTCGCAGAGAAACTCTCCGTCGACCTCTCTAAGGTTGTCTGACCATCCACCGCAGCGGTCGCAGCGTCCGCTTAGAGATGTCTCTTCCTCCGTTTTCTCTTCTGATGTTGTTTGGGCTATGTTTTCGCCTTCTATTAGGGCTTTTTCCTGTATGGTTTCTATTAGTTCAGGCATAACGCCTAAAATATCTTTGCTTGAAATGAGCCCAACCAATTCTCCTTTGTAGACGACGCCTAGCCTTCTTATGTTTAGTCTGCTCATTTTTCTAGCTGCTTCGCTTATTGTTTCGCCTGGCTCTATGGTTATTAAGGGCGAGGTCATAACTTCTTTGGCTTTTATGGCGTCTGGTTTTAAATTTTTGGCAAGCACTCTTGTGACTAGGTCTCTTTCCGTGATTATCCCTATAGGTTTTCCCTCTTTATTTGTCACTATTATGCAGCCCAGTTCATGCTTATCCATGAGTTTCGCAACTTGGTTCGCCGTGGCTTCCTCGTCTACTGTTATGACTGGGCTGCTCATCACGTCTCTAACGAGCATTCTTGACCTTAAACCGATTTCAGCCATTCTAAACCACTAGTCCTTTGTCAACCGCTTGGACCGCCACTCAACTCAAAATGTAAAGAGGCATTTAAAAGTTGCCGTATGTCATGCATTTTACGCATTCTAACAAAGGAAACTTATTAATCCTAGTCAGCCATGTTTCTAACAGAGCTGGGGAAGCTTATGTTGAGAACAAACATTGATAGACTTGTTAAAATTTCAGTTGTAGGCGAAGTGGCCAGCCCTGTCTATGGAAGAGGCGTATACAACATTTCAGCCGAAGGAACGCCCATGGTTCTCCCAGGTGTTGGCGGAATAACCTATAACGTGCGTGTAGGCGACCCTGCTTGTGGCTGGGAGGCGGACCACGTCGAGCCGGGCGTTAGCATAGAAAACAAGGAGAACGACCCCACTTTTGGAAGAGGCGCCAACACAGCTTTAAACGTGCTTTCATGTGTTGGAAACGAGGCCATTGTAGTTTCAGGAGACGCTAAAGGCGCGAAGGGTGTTGTCACTGGCAAGCATGGCGGAATAGAGCATGTGCTTGTCGACTTTCAGCCTGAAACTCTTGAAAAGCTCATGTTGGGCGACAAGGTTCTCGTGAAGGCTTTTGGTGTAGGCTTGAAGCTGCTGGATTTCCCAGACATCAAGGTTATGAATATGGATCCGCAGTTCTTGGAGGCTTTGGATCCAAAGCCAAACGGGGATAAACTGGAAGTTCCGGTTACACATGTAATTCCGGCGGCGATTATGGGTTCCGGGCTTGGAGCAAATCAGACATATTCTGGGGACTATGATATTCAGCTTTTCGATGAGGCAACTCGCCGTGAATATGGGCTTGACGATTTAAGGCTTGGAGACTTGGTGGCGATAATGGATGCAGACCACTCTTTTGGGCGGATTTACCGTAAAGGCGCGGTTTCTGTGGGCATAGTTGTCCACACAAACTGTGTGTCTTCTGGGCATGGTCCGGGTGTGACGACGCTTTTCACTTCTTCGAAGGGGAAAATAATTCCGAAAATAGATTCAAAAGCCAATATTGCCTATTTGCTGAAGCTAAGAACAGATATATAAGTAAGCGGTTGCATCTGATAGTATAGAACTGTATGTGAGATGTTTGTGTTATGCCATATAAGAGGAAGAGCCGTGGAAGGTCGAAGGGTGCGAAGGGTAGAAGCGGCTTTGTCCAGTGTGCTAACTGCGGCGAACTTGTGCCGAGAGATAAGGCGAAAAAGGTTACGCGGAGGCTTTCTTTGGTGGATCCAGCTTTGGCTAGGGAGCTTCGCCAGAAGGGCGCTTATATTTCTGCGCCTGTGGACACCAAGTATTACTGTGTTTCTTGTGCTGTGCATTATGGCATTGTGAAAGTTCGCGCTAGAGAGGAGCGCAAACTCCGCATGGGTAGAAGGGTTTAGGCTTCGTTTTTCTCTCTTTTCTTTAAAGTTTTGTAGACGTAGAAGCCTCTCTGCAGCACTGTTAGGTTTGTGAGAGCAGCCAACACTATTATGCCTGCTTCTAGGGCGTTTTTCAAGAATATTTCGGCTATGCTGGCCGCCGCGATTATTATTAGGCGTTCGGCTCTTTCAGCAAAACCGACACCCTCTACTTTTACTCCAGCGGCTTCAGCTCTTGCGCGGGTGTAGCTCACCAGCAATGAGCCTACCAGCGCTGTTAACCCCCAGTGGAGTGGGCACATTCCGCCTAGCATTATGCCTGCATATATGGCTGCGTCTGCGTATCTGTCTAAAAGTGAGTCTAAAAAACCGCCGAAGGAGGTGGTTTTCTGGCAGAGCCTGGCCAAAGCGCCGTCCAGCATGTCGCAGTAGCCTGAAAGTAGAAGCAGCACAACTGCCAGCGAGAGGTTTTGGCGTCCGCTGGCGTAGGCTAGTGCAGAAAAAAAGGCGAAAACTATGCCTAGGGCGCTTATGGTGTTTGGTGTTAAGCCCAGTTTGTCGGCTGCTTTTGCATGGGTTTTTATGGCGGATTGAACTTTTGCTTTGAGCCTTGTCAGCATAGCTTTCGCTTTTTCATTGTGACAATCCTTATTTAAGAATTATAACAAAGTAGAGCTGATATAATCTTGGAGCGGGTGTGGGTTTGATAAACGTGGACGTGGTTAGGGTTGGCGATAAGAGGTTTTTGGGGGTTAGGGTTGAGCTTCCAGAATCGCCTCCACTGCTATTAATTGTGGCGGATAAAGGCTTTGTCATGTGTGGCTTCCTAAACATTGAGGCGGCGGAACGCCTCGGCGTGGCTTCAGCCATGGTCAGCGGAGTAAAAACTTTCGAGGATGTTTTGAACGCGGAGGTTAAAGCCGCCACTTCAAAGGCGAAAAGCCTAGGCGTGCAGCCGGGAATGCGGGGTTCAGAAGCATTATCGCATATGGCGTGAGAACGTCAATTTTAGGTTGTCGGCTGCTGCTAAATTGGATACCCCTCTCTCCTCTAGTTTTCCCTCATCTTTTGGCTGAGAGAACAGCCAATAGCCCTAGCCCTCTCTAGAATTTTGCTACATCTCCCTTTGTTTTGGTTCGGTTATGAAAATGGCTGTTGCCATGGCTGTAAGCGTCATGGCGGCTAGCAGCAGAAGGAAAGGTGTTATTGGCAAGAAAGCCTCGTATAGGAAGCCTCCTAAAAACAATGCCGTGGACCCTAGGAGGCAGTCCACGAAATTCGAGAATCCCATGAGTTTGCCCCTATATTCTTTTGGGGTTAAGTCTGCCTGTAGGGATGGGTATGCTGTGAAGGCTAAGGCGTTGCAGATGGCGGAAAACACTGAAAAAGCGTATAATCCCGCTGGATGACCGTGTAGGAACAGTGCTATTGCAAGGGCTCCGGATATGGAGGATAGAACGAGTGGTCTTTTCCTTCCTGCAGTGTCCACCAGTTTGCCTATGGGAAGCACTGAGAAGTGGAAGACTGTGGAGGTAAGAGTTTGTAGGATTGCCCATTGAAATTCGTCTACTTTTAGGACTTTGTTTGCGTAGAGCACGTAGTAGGGTGTGCACATTCGGACGAAGAACATGAGGGGTGTGAAGACTAGGAAAAGGCGAAGCATCGTTTTTGGAACAAACCTCCAGACGGTTACGCATTCTTTGATGGCTTTGGGGTATTCCTCTAAAAACTCTTTTAGGGAGAATCTTGCCTTCTCGGTTTTTATGGTTTCCCTTAGTTTTAGAAGCATAAGTCCTGAAGCAAGCCAGCAGAGGGAAACCAGCAGGTAGGCTGCTCTCATGCCAGCTACCAAACCGTAGTTTAGGTATAGGATTCCTGCAACGGCTGGGGAGAAAATGGATGTTGCACCAGCTAACATGGAAAAGGAGTAGCCTAAACCTCGTTTTTCCGGCGGGAGGGAATCTGCGACAAGGGCTGACATGGCTGGTTGTGCGATGGTGAATGTAGCTATTAGAATTTCGCCTAAAAGGATGAAGTGCCATGTGGGGGCTGTGGCGAAAACAAGGTATATGAGGGTTCTGGCGAAACTTGCAGCCACAATTAGGGCTTTTCTCCCTCTCTTATCCGCCCAGTAGCCACCCGCCAACTGCAGAAAAGCCATAACAAACCATGATGCCGACAAAATTGAACCTATCATGAGGGGTGAGCCGCCCAAAGACTCAACATAAAGCGAATAATAAGTGTCTGGGAGAAGGTGGGCGAAATCAGTAAAAGCCCAAACAGCCAATAGTATGAAAACGTTTCCAATAACGAAGCCGAATTCCTCTTTGAAACGCCTAAACATTTTCCATGAATTTTTGGTTGTTGTTTTTTCAGCCAATAGTGACTACCCCTCTGTAGAATTTTACAACAACTAGGGCTAGGTAACTATAAAATAAAATGTGTATTCC
>Ga0105159_1000108_pt1 | contig 22502 bp, 21 predicted proteins | sample LHCtaG_2_FD_89590 | JGI IMG/M metagenome (GOLD analysis project Ga0105159, IMG submission 89590) | Hot spring microbial communities from Little Hot Creek, USA to study Microbial Dark Matter (Phase II) - LHC4sed_replicate | ecosystem: Environmental > Aquatic > Thermal springs > Hot (42-90C) >...
AGGCTTTCCTCCGCAGCCTTCCCCCTTAAAGCAGTCTGAAGAATCCAAAGAGAGCGCCTCAACCAACTCTTCAACCTCTATGCGCGTCTTAAGCATCTTTTAGTATCCGCGGTTACTAGGCTGCCATGCTACTGGGGGATGGGTGAAACAGCGGGGAAATCATCCGCATGATCATCTGGTTGATTGGCGAGATGATCAAGCAATGAAGAAGTGGCTGAACAGGCTTGGAAAAGCCTTGATCAGACGGTGAAAAAGAGTTTTGTTTTATTAGGTTTTTGCCCTATTAGGCAAATATGATCCATAACTTAGCCGTCGGGTTTATCTTCAGTATAACCTGACTTATGGATCGGTATAGTATGTCTTTCCAAGTTTTGTTTGACGTGAAGACGGAAGTTTCATTAATGTGTCTATTCGGAATCCACCTAGAGCTAGCGTAGCGATAAGGGCTTTTCCGCATAGGTCTCATATTATTTAGGGCTAAGCGTTTATAAGAATATAGGCTGAACGGAATCGCGGTGCAAAGGCTTATATGAGAGATAAACTGCAAATATAATTGAATCCTACTTGCTTGTAAATTAAGCATTCAAAATTGCTTTCTTTACTTGTTAGTTGGGTTCTCTCTCCTAAACTGGAGAGGAGTTAGAATAAAAGGAGGTGAAATATATGCCGATCTATGTTTGTTTGATGAAATTGACAGATCAGGGGATAAAAGACATCAAGAACGCACCGAAAAGGATCGAAGAAGCAGTTAAAGCGCTTGAAGCAATGGGAGGAAAATTGATAAGCCTCTACACTGTAATGGGAGAGTATGATTATGTTGGCATCGCAGAAGCTCCCAGCGACGAAGTTGCCATGCTCTATTTGCTTGGGCTGGGTTCCGGCGGAACCGTCAAGACAACTACGCTTAAAGCCTTCACAAAAGAGCAGTTTAAGGCACTTGTAGAGCGATTGCCTTAGGCCACACTGAGACGCATATGCTCAAACTGGAGCGGAGCCAAAATAGACTGAGGGTTCTGAGTTAAGTAGAGATATATGGCAATTTATCTCTACTTAACCCACTCTCTCTACCAAGCGTAAATATAGTTTAGAACGCTAGCGCTAGGCAACTAAGTCTTCAACTTAAGGGTAGAGCGTTGAGTTTTAATTAATTTTTCTTAAGTTTTGAGTTGCAGTTTTTCTCATAGGATGTTTATGATAAGGCTTCAATTATCATTTGGCAGAACTCGGGAAGGTCATCTGGGACTCTGGCGGTTATTATGTTGCCGTCTCTAACGGCGGGTTCATCTACAAAGACGGCTCCAGCGTTGACTAAATCGTCTTTGACAGCCGCGTAGCTGGTTACCTTCTTACCCTTAACAAGCCCTGCGGAAATTAAAACTTGAGGTCCATGGCATATTGCCGCTATAATTTTGCCCTTCTCATGCGCTTTTTTAACGAGATCTAAAACTTCAGGCATTATCCTTAAAGCATCTGGGGAGAAGCCGCCGGGAAAAATCAGGGCGTCGAAATCTTCTAAAGCAATCTGATCTATTCTTCTTATGGTGTATCTGCCGCCTTCCTGGAAGACTTCTAGAGGTATCGGAGTCCCATATCTTCCAGTTACGGGTTTACCTCTAACAGAAGGTCTGGGATGAAGCCCCCTCTCCACTGGAACCAAAACAACCTCCGCTCCTTCCTCGCTGAGCCTTAAGAATGGATATAAAAGCTCTACGTCTTCAAATTCGTTGGCAACTATTATGGCAACTCTGCGATTTTCAAGCCTACGTTTGGGCCCAGCCCGCTTAACATACTTAAACATATTTTAAAATTTGTCAATGTAAAATATAAGTTTCATCCCTGCTAAGCTTTCTCATCCTTCTGCTTAAATCGAATAAAATTTTTAAGGCTTAAACCTCAAATGTGGTTACATGAGCATAGTGAAGCAGATCATGTACTTTAAGGAGCCGGGTCCGGAAAACACAGATGCCGTCTTAGATTGCGTTCTCAGAAGGATCAAGGAGGGCAATATTAAAACCGTTGTTGTCGCAAGCACATCCGGCGAAACCGGAGCTAAATTCGCTAAATCTCTCAAAGGATTATGCAATGTTGTGGTGGTCTCTCATGAAGAAATGAGGCGGGAGTTTAAAGATGAGATTCTAAAATCCGGCGGAAAACCTTTGGATAAAACGCATCTTCCTCTACATGCGCGTGGAATGGATGCTGTTAGAAATAGCTTCTACACGTTAGGCCAGGGCTTTAAGGTCTGCATAGAAGTAGCGCTGATAGCTTCAGATCTCGGAGCATTAAACGCTGGAGAAGACGTTATAGCGGTTGCTGGAACAGATAGAGGCTCAGATACGGCTATAGTTGTTAAAGCATGCAAAACCAGCGACATATTCAGCAGGGATGAATCAAAAAGGCTTGAAGTTAGAGAAATATTAGCTATGCCTCTCAAGAAAACGTGGTGGTGAATCTCCGGCCCAACCCCGAGATTCGCTCTTTCCATTTCATAGATGTCTCCCTTGATTATGCAGTCTCTCTTTCGCTGCAATTATAAAGACAAGTTTTGAAAGTTATTTTAAATATTAAATAATATTTTAGGTTTAGGTGAGATGATGGATAATTGGGGAGGCTCGGGAAGCCTGAAAAAGATGGTTCTCGATGATTTTTCCAGCCATTTCATTTATAGGAGTAATCGAACCAGAGAGATATCTTTTCCACTTGGTGGGATTGGAACTGGCTGCATAGGTCTTTCTGGAAATGGAAGACTTATCGACTGGGAAATCTTCAATAAGCCTAATAAGGGAAGCATAAATGGCTTCTCTCATTTTTCGGTTAAGGCGGAGCTGGATGGAAAAGTTTTAGATGCGAGGGTTCTAACCGGCGATTTACCCCCTCCTTACATGGGCGAATTCAATAAGCCAATGTTTCAATCATTCGGCTTCGGACCGCCGATGGGTTACATGGCTGGTTTTCCCCACTTCAAAGATTTTGAGTTTGAGGGAAGATACCCAATTGCGAAAATAAGGTTTAGGGATGAAAAATTTCCAGGGAAAGTTCAGATGACAGCCTTCAACCCTTTTATTCCGCTTAACGACCTAGATTCAAGCATTCCATCAGCCTTCTTTGAGATCGAAATCGAAAACACAAGCCAGCGTGAAATAGCATATACCATATGTCTCGTTGTGCAGAATCCCCTTCCAAGCGGCACAACCGTCAACGCTTATAAGAGCAGAGATGGGATTCACCTCATTGAGATGATGTCAACAAATCTAGGGGAGGATGATCCAGACTTCGGAAACCTAACAATTGCCACAGATGCGTCGGACGTCAGCTATCAAGAGTACTGTTTTAGAGGCCGATGGTTTGATGGGCTTTATGTCTACTGGATGGACTTAACATCCCCTGGTAAATTTAAAAACCGACATTACCCGGAGCCCTCGGAGGGAGTAAAGGATCATGCCATACTCGCAGCTCACATTAAGGTTGATCCGGGAAAAACCGGAAAGGCAAGGTTTATAATAAGCTGGTATTTCCCAAACTGCTACAATTACTGGAAGCCAGAAAAATCCGGGAAGCCGACAATATGGAAGAACTATTATGCGAAAATATTTAAGGGCTCAGCTGAGGTAGCCATTTACTGCATTAAGAATTGGGATAGACTCTACAATGAAACGGCGATGTTCAGGGACAGCCTATTCTCATCCACATTGCCATCCTTCGTAATAGACGCTGTCTCAGCAAACATATCGATTCTCAAAACCCCCACGGTTCTAAAGTTGGAAGACGGATCATTATATGGTTTCGAGGGCTGCCACTATAACTCCGGATGCTGCGAGGGAAGCTGCATGCACGTATGGAACTATGCGTATGCGCCTCTTTTCCTATTTCCAAAACTTGACCGTTCAATGTGGGATCTACATTACGAATATGATCAACGTGAAGATGGGCGGATAAGTTTCCGCCTCCAGCTGCCGCTTGGTCGAGGACGATGGGAGTTTCCTCACGCTGCTGTAGATGGACAATTTGGCAGCGTAATTAGAGCGTATGCCTATTGGAAATTCACCGGCGATGATGCATGGCTTAAATTAAATTGGCAGTCAATAAAGAAATCAATAGAATATGCGTGGGCTGAAACCAACGAGGATAAGTGGGATCTGAACAAGGACGGCGTTCTGGAGGGAAGGCAGCATAACACACTTGACATGGAGCTCTTTGGACCGAACTCTTGGCTGACAGGCTTCTATCTCGCTGCTCTTAAGGCCGGCGCTGAGATGGCTGAGTATCTGGGCACTCATGAGGAGGCTGAGGAGTATCGCGGCTTATTCGAGAAGGGTAGGGAATGGGTGGATAAGCATCTCTTTAACGGCGAGTATTATCATCAACTCATAAACTTGAAGGATAAATCCATCCTTGAAGAGTTCAAGTCTGAAGACCCTCAAATCTTGGATACGTACTGGGATGAGGAGCATAAGGAAATTAAATATCAGATAGCTGAGGGATGCTTGATAGATCAGGTTCTGGCTCAATGGTATGCTAACATATGCAATCTAGGGGAGATATTTAGCAGGGAGAAGACGCTGAAGGCTCTCAAATCGATATATAAATATAACTTTAAAAGAAGCATGAGAGATCACTTTAATCCCTGCAGGGTTTTCAGCCTAAACGATGAAGCAGGAGTTATAATTTGCAGCTGGCCCAAGGGAAGAGGTAAACCCGTGATTCCCATACCTTACGCTGAGGAAACTTGGTGCGGAACAGAATATGCTGTTGCATCCCACATGATTCAGGAGGGGCTTGTCGAGGAAGGATTAGAGATTGTTGAAGCCGTCAGAAACCGATATAATGGGGAGAATAGGAACCCATGGAATGAAATTGAATGTGGAAGCAACTACTCACGTTCTATGTCGTCCTACGTGTTGCTGCTAGCCCTTAGCGGCTTCAAGTTCGACATGACCAGAAGCTGGATGGAGTTTAATCCCAAAATAACCGTTAATGGAAAATTCAGATGTTTCTGGTCAACTGGAACTGGCTGGGGAAACTTCGAAATTCAATCGGATAAAATCATACTTGAGATCCAGTATGGCATCCTGAAAATTAAAAGGTTAAGTTTACCCTTCCTAAAGGGTAGGGAGATAAAGGAGGTAAGGGTTGAGAATAAAATTGTTAGATATGCGCGTTTAGGCGACGAACTGGAATTTGAAGACATGTTGACGGCTGAAAGAGGGCAGAAGCTTAATATTATACTTAACTAAGCCACCTCATAATCAGGTTTATATGGAAAATCTTTTTTCATCGACGCCTTTATTTTATTTGGAGTGTCAGCTATGGATAAAGAAAAACTTGTTATAAAAGCTTTTGAAGAGGGCAATGGCATAGTTAAATTAGCCCCAGCATGGGTTCCAAGAAGCTTCCTCTCGCCGGGGAAACGGCTTAAGCTAGCCCCTGAAGACATCTATGCCTTAGGAATCGAAAGGGGCGGGATAGATGAACGGTGGCTGGCTTCAACAACTAGAGCCGACAACCCAGGCGCACCTGAGGATGAGGGCTTAAGTTACATAGTTGTTAAAGACGATTCGAAATTTAGTAAAGTCCTCTTGAAAGATGCAATTGACATTCTCGGGGATAGGTTCCTGGGGAAAGATGCGATGGGAAAATATGGCGGCTGGACCGTTTTAGCAAAATTCTTTGACAATTCATGCCCAATACCCTTACATTTACATCAAATGGAGGAGCACGCTCGGAAGGTCGGCAGACTTCCTAAGCCTGAAAGCTACTATTTCCCACCGCAACTCAATGTTATTGAAGGAAAATTCCCATACACCTTCTTCGGTCTGGAGCCGGGCACAACCAGGGAGGATATTAAGAGATGTCTCGAGAAATGGAACATGGGCGATAATGGAATCCTCTATTTCTCCAGAGCCTATAGGCTTAAGCCTGGAACAGGATGGCTTGTCCCCGCCGGTGTTCTGCATGCTCCGGGAACGCTTGTGACATATGAGGTTCAGAAAGCCTCGGATGTTGCAGCCATATATCAATCAATGCTTGAGGATAAGCCGGTCTCATGGGATCTGCTGGTTAAGGATGTTCCGAAAGAGCGTCAGCATGACCTAGAGTACATTGTTGACATGATAGATTGGAAAGAGAATCTGGATCCGGAATTTAAGAAGAACCATTACATTGAACCCATCCCCTCAGAGGATCCTGAAGAGAGTAATAAAGCGGGATATGGGGAAAAGTGGATTATTTATGGTTCTGAAGAGTTCAGCGCAAAAGAGCTCACGGTCTTACCTGGAAGACAAGTAAAAATATTTGATGAAGCAGCATATGGGCTTATCGTAATACAGGGACATGGTAAAATAGGCAATTTTAAAGTTGAGGCTCCGACAATGATAAAATATGGCGAAATACCAAGCGATGAGCTTTTCGTCAGTGTTGAAGCGGCAAAGGACGGTGTTGAAATAATTAATGAGAGCTCCAGCGAGAATCTAGTTATACTGAAGCACTTCGGCCCTGGAAACCCGGATGCGCCTAAAATTTCAAAGCGAACTTAACATTAAATCTAGTTATACTGAAGCACTTCACCCCTGTTTACATTATAATGGGCACCTCATTAGCAACAATGATACCATTAACCATCGTTGGGGCAACATCAAAATAGCGGAGGGGTTCGTTTTTGTAGGCGCTGGGTTGCTGCTCGGTATAGGTGCAATAATCGGCGCACAGCTCGGCGCCACCATTATTAAGTTGTTCAAAACAAACACGCTAAAATTGATCTTCGGAGTATACTTTCTCTATGTTTCTATGAAGTTCATAACAGGCTATTTTGGGATAATGATTTGGTGAACATAAAGGAGAGAACTGTGCTGCGCAGCGAAATCTTAATAAATTTCTGCAGCATCATGCTCTAGATGAAAATTATAAATGGCTATAACTGTGGAAATCTCCTAAAGCATGTAAAATAAGCCCAATCGCAGATTATTCTGCAGTTTAACACTTAAAATTAATTCTACAAGGCAAATTAAACCAACTCTGCTTTTACGCCGAAACTTAATTTTAGTAAAACTTATATTTTTCCGTCTAATCTAATAATACCAGATTTCCCATTAATAATGGGAAAAACATATAGGGGGAACATCTTATGGCATACCTAGCTCAAACCGCATCCGGTCAGCCCGTCCTAATATTGAAGGAAGGAACCGCTAGAAGCCGTGGAAGAGAGGCTCAAAGAAACAACATCATGGCTGCCAGAGTTATTGCTGAAGCCGTTAGGACAACGCTTGGACCACGCGGCATGGATAAGATGCTTGTTGACAGCTTAGGCGACATAACAATAACAAACGATGGCGCAGCGATTCTAAAGGAAATAGAGGTTGAGCATCCGGCCGCTAAGATGATGGTTGAAGTTGCCAAGGCTCAGGACGATATGGTTGGTGACGGAACAACAACAGTCGTCGTCCTTGCAGGCGAGCTTCTTAAGAAGGCTGAAGAGCTCCTTGATCAAAATATTCATCCAACAGTTATCGTTAGCGGCTACCGTAAGGCCGCTCAGAAATGCATCGAGATCTTAGATAGCATGGGTATGACTGTAGACTTAGACGATAAGGAAACCTTAAAGAAGGTTGCGCTGACATCTATGGGTAGTAAGGCGGTTGGAGCTGCAAGAGATCATTTAGCCGACATAACCGTTGAGGCGGTTAAGCAGATAGCTGAAAAACGCGGCGAGAATTGGGTTGCTGACATCGATAACATTCAAATAATAAAGAAGGAAGGCAAGAGCCTTTATGATACTGAGCTCGTCAGGGGCATAATCTTAGACAAGGAAGTAGTTCACGCCGGCATGCCTAAACGTGTCGAGAACGCTAGGATCGCATTACTGAACTGTCCGCTTGAGATCGAGAAGACAGAATTCAGCGCTGAAATCAGAATAAGGGATCCACTGCAGATGAAGGCTTTCCTTGACAAAGAGACCGCAATGCTCCGCGAGATGGTTGAGAAGATTAAGAAGGCAGGCGCAAACGTTGTTATTTGCCAGAAGGGCATAGATGATATGGCCCAGCACTTCCTAGCGAAGGAGGGCATACTGGCCGTTAGAAGAGCCAAAGAATCAGATATGGAGAAGCTTGCAAGAGCCACCGGCGCTAGGATCGTAACAAATCTTGAGGATCTTAAGCCTGAAGATATCGGACACGCTGATCTGGTTGAAGAACGCAGAATAGGCGAGGACAAAATGGTCTTCGTTGAAGGCTGCAAGGATCCGAGGGCAGTGTCGCTATTAATACGCGCTGGACTGGAACGCATGGTTGATGAGGCTGAAAGGGCGATACATGACGCCCTATCAGTTGTGTCAGACGTTATTGAGAAGAACAAGATTGTCCCCGGCGGCGGAGCAGTTGAAGCGGAGCTCGCTAAGGAGCTGCGTAAGTATGCGGCTCAAATAGGCGGTAGGGAGCAGCTGGCAATTGAAGCGTTCGCTGAAGCCCTAGAAATAGTTCCAAAAACATTGGCTGAAAATGCCGGTTTAGAACCCATCGACATAATGGTTGAGCTCAGATCTGTCCACGAGAAGCCTGATGGATATGCCTACGGCGTAGACGTATTCTCCGGTAAAATATGCAACATGTATGAGAAGGGCGTAATGGAGCCTCTAATAGTTAAGGAGCAAGCGATTAAATCCGCCGCTGAAGCCGCAGCGATGATCCTTAGAATAGACGACGTCATCGCCGCCTCAAAGCCTAAAGAGGAAGAGAAGGGCAAGGGCGCCGGGAAGAAGGAAGAGGAAGAAGAAACCAAAACCGAATTCGACTAGGCTAAGCAAATATTTTTTCTCCCATTAATTAACACTTATTTTTTAGGGTGTTAATTATGGCTGAAATAACCGAAATACCTACAGGGATTCATCGTTTTGAGAGGATAGGCGCTCACACCCACGTTAGAGGCTTAGGCTTAGATGAAAACTTAAAAGCTGTAAAAATTAAAGACGGCTTAGTTGGTCAGGAAAAGGCTAGGGAAGCCGCTGGACTTGTTGTTCAAATGATTAGGGAGGGTAAACTCAGCGGTAAAACCGTCATCTTAGCCGGTCCCCCAGGCACCGGGAAAACAGCCATAGCAATAGCAATATCTAAAGAGCTAGGTCCAAACGTCCCATTTATTCAGATGAGTGGAAGCGAAATATATAGTAGCGAAAGAAAGAAGACTGAAATCTTAATTGAAGCTATGCGTAAGTGCATAGGTGTTGAAATACATGAGATGCGGAAGGTATACGAGGGCGAGGTTACGCATCTAGAGATTAGAACAGCGCAGCATCCCTACAACCCATACCAGAGGGTTCCGGAAAGCGTCAGATTAACCCTTAAAACAAATAAGCAGGAGAAAACGATAGAAGCCGGGGCTTCAATAGCGCAGCAAATAATATATCAAGGTATAACCGAGGGCTGCGTCATACAGATAGACGCTGAAACCGGCAGAGTTGTGAATTTAGGTTTAAGCATGGAGAGCGAGAAGGGCAAACTATACGAGTTAGACACTAGGGAAAAGGTTCCGAGACCCCCGGGCGACGTTCTAAAGGAGAAGGAGTTCGTATACATGTTGACCCTAGACGACCTGGATAAAATGCATGCTAAAAACCGCTTAGGAGGGGGCTTCGTTTCGCTCTTATTTGGATTTAGTGAAACTAAAGAGATAGATAGCGAAGTTAGAGCATCGGTTGATGAAATGGTTAAGAAGATGGTTGATGAGGGTAAAGCATTCATCCATCCAGGCGTTCTCTTCATCGACGACAGCCACCTTCTAGACTTGGAAGCTTTTAGCTTCCTCAGCAGGGCGCTGGAGGGCGAGCTTGTTCCGATAATTATACTTGCAACCAACCGTGGCATAGCAACTATACGTGGAACGGATATTAAGAGCCCGATGGGTTTCCCGCTGGATCTGCTGGATAGAGCCGTCATAATAGCAACACATGAATATGATGCCGACAGCATAAGGGAAATTTTAAAGATAAGAGCTAACGAAGAGAAAATAGATGTTTCCAGCGACGCTCTTGAAAGGCTGACGGAAATAGGGATAAACTCTTCGCTTAGATACGCGGTTCAACTCTTAAGCCTAGCTGCTCAAAATGCTAAATATGTGAAACGTAGAAACGTGACCGTTGAGGATGTTGAGAGGGTTAAGTCGCTATTCATGGATGTAAGCCAAGCGATAGAGCATCTCAGAAAATACGAGATGGAGATGCTGAATTATTAACGTCGTCCTAAGCAGCCGCTCAGCTTAAAATCCTTATTTATTTAAATAGGCTTCATCATCTTCTTGAGACATTCATTGCAGAATCCATCATTTATCAATTTGTTATGCTCAAGTAAGCCCTCACACATTAAGTCGATCGGCTTCGGATGATGCCTTAAACCCTTGCTATGTCCTAAACCATGCGCCACAACCCTCGCAGCAGTTACATCATGCTCAGTTCCTATTCTGAATAATGAAACCACGCCGATCTCTCTCGAAACATAGTCATACACAAGGTTGGCGATCTGCTTAAACCCTTCACCCTCAAACCTATGATATACTGCTATTATTGGGTCACATGTGACCGCCAATAGAAGATCTTTAATTTGAAGCATCCGCCTGACCCTTCCTATTTTCTCCATCAATCTGCTGAGTATGAAAGCTCCGTAAATGTTACCCTTAGATTTTATCTTTAAGTCATATTTTATGTCTAGGTTGCCCAAATAGTTTGCTCCTTCCCATAAGCCTCCTGGGAAATATTCTAGGGCTCTCCAAATGACCTCTAGTAAATCCTCTTTACTTTCAGGCTCCTCATTAACCGTTACCACATTAAGTAACGGCATTTTTTCCTCAAAAATATGAGGGATGCTCTATAAAAATATCTTTCGGTTAAAATATGAGGGTGGCCAATTTGAAGCAGGGAATTGAAATAGTCATTTTGGGCTTGATCCAGGGTTTAACCGAATGGTTGCCGATATCAAGCACTGGACACATGAAGCTAGCCGAGTTTTTTCTCGGGTTTAAGCTCCCATTACTTTTTAATGTCATCTTACATATTGGCACGCTGCTGGTTACATTAATCTTCTTTAGAGAAGACGTGGAGAAGATGCTTGTAGCGCTCATAAAACTAGACTTCAAATCAGATGAGGGCGTAATGGCTCAGATGATCCTTATAGGTTCTCTTCCAACAATGCTAATAGGTTTATTAGTTAACAATTTCCTGGAAGAAATCTTCAGCGGCATCATGCCAATCGCTTTTTTCCTCATATTTTCAGGCCTAATTGTATATTTATCAAAGATTGGGAGGGAGGGAAAGGAGCGCATTAATTGGAAGTCCGCCATACTTATCGGTGTAGCACAGGGATTCTCAACCATACCTGGGCTCTCTAGGAGCGGGCTGACAATATCCACGGCTCTAATTCTAGGCATAAAACGTGATGAAGCCTTCAAATTCTCATTTCTACTATCCATCCCAGCTATTTTCGGAGCCCTAACGCTGACGATTTATGCTCAACCGGGCGCCCTTCTCCTGGCGGAAGCTGAATTGCTTTATATGCTTATCGGGATACTCGTCTCAATGGTTGTGGGCTACATGTCGATGAAGATTCTTAGAAGGGTTATACATAGGTTCCATATGTTTGCCTTCTACTCCCTGCTTCTGGGCTTCTCCATTATCGCCGTTGAATTTTTATTTAAGTAATTTGCACAAAAATGTACTGAAAAGTTTTAAATAGGACAAACATATACATTTATTAACTTGTGAGGGCACACTTTGACATCCAGAAGATCTAACAGAAACAATATGCTGATTAAAACCCGCATATGCCTAGCCGATATTTCCAGCCTTAAAGCTCATGAGCGCATAGATGAAAATAGGCTTAAAGTCCTTAAGGATGAAATATGGCTTGATGGGATCATTAAAAAACCAATAGTTGTTGATGAGAAAACCAACACAATAATTGATGGGCATCATAGGGTTGAAGCCTTAAAGATGATCGGATGCACAAAAATACCCGTATGCTATGTTGACTACACATGCGACATCATAGGTCTTAAATCAATGATTAAAAATATGGATATAACAAAAGAAAAGGTTTTAGAGGCTGCCCTCAAAAATAACCCATTTAAACCGAAATCCACATGGCACTACATAAGATTTCCAAACCTAATTAGGCATATATCATGCATACAAAAAAGAGTTGATATATCGCTGGAATCACTAAAGTAATCCCTGCCGCCTAAACTCCCACTCTTTTATGCCGTCTAAACCTGAAAAATGCCGCTGAAAAGATTTCCCAGTCTTCTCCATAAAAATAAAGAGTTCCATGGTTGGAAATAGGAAGGAAAGCGAGGAAGAGGCGCCTCCAAGCGGGGCTTTAAATTGGCTCTACCAAACTCAAAAGGCCACCAAATCCCCTAGGCGCCTCTTCCTCAACAAAAAATTATTGATGTTAAATAAAAATTTTACCCTACCAGCTCCACGCGCCTAATATCAGATAAGGCGAGAATAGGTTAACCAGCTATCTATCTTGAGGCTATGTGATGTCTCTCTTGCTAAAGCAGAAACATGCGGGATTTGAGATTTTTATGTTTGCCTTATCTCTGGATATTTCTCCCTTATTTTCGCATCTGCTATTTTGGCTATTAACCCACTTGATATTAATACGTATTTAACCTGCATTATCTCAGCCATATCGGCCAATTTCTGATCCTGGGTTATAAGGATCAGATCGTTATTCTTCACGTAGACCAGAATATCCTTGTCTTTTGCTCCCTGTAAACCAGCATCCTGAACTGTCAAGGCTTCCCAGCCGAAAAGCTCGAAATATTCTTTTAAACCGGAATACATTTCATCCAGCAAAAGCTTAGCCATGCTCTCTCCACTTTAACTTTAATATAAAAACTATATATTTTCTTTTCTAGAAGATAGTTTTATGGAGCAGGTTAAGATACTTGTAGTTTACGATAGTGTCACTGGCAACGTTGAGTTAATGGCTCATTCTGTCGCTGAGGGTGCAAGGGAAGCCGGCGCCTCGGTAGCATTGAAAAGAGTTGAGGAAGTGAATCCCAATGAATTGGGCTCATACGATGGATTTGCATTCGGCTCGCCGACGCATTATGGACTTATGAGTCTAAAGATGAGCGAATTCTTTAATCATAGCCTCGGAAAATATTGGGGTAAACTGAAGTATAAGGTGGCTGTTGCTTTTACATCATCAGGGGGCTTAAGCGGCGGAAACGAAATGGCTCTCCTATCATTAATAGGGGCAATATTAAACTTTGGAATGGTGACGTTCGGCGTGCCGGATTACGTAGCTCCGGGAGTTACGCTCCATTATGGAGCAGTCGCTATAGGAAAACCGGATGACGCAAATCTTAAAGCATGCAGGTTGCTGGGGAAAAAGTTAGTTGAGCATGTAAAAATTATCAAGGCTGGAATAAAATCTTTGGATGAAAATGACATAAACTTATAAAAATGTAAGATTGAGCAATCTGGCACAATCAAATATCATTAAAAATTATTGAAAAATCAATTTTTCCCGGAAATTTTTTCGCATTTTTAGGTCTTCTTAATGTCTAAAAATTTTGATAGATAAATTTAAATTTTTAGGTAAAACTATAATTAGTGGTATTATCCGTGGGCGGGCGGCTTTAAGGCATTGTTAGGGTGGCTGAAATCTTGAAGTATGTTCGGAAGAGAGATGGTAGATTAGAACCGTTCGATCAGGAGCGTATAACCAACGCTATATGGAAGGCAGCTAACGCCGTTGGCGAGAGAGACATGGATCTTGCTAAACGCTTAAGCGATCAAGTTGTTAGGGAGCTAAGTAAGCGCTTCGGTGAAGATGGGGTACCCACGGTTGAGGAAATCCAGGATATTGTTGAGAAGGTTCTCATTGAAAATGGACGCGCAAGAATGGCGAAAGCTTACATATTATATCGTAAGCAGCATCAGGATTTAAGGGAGCTTGCTGAAATCCTCAGCTCCTCAGAGCTCGTGGAGCAATATCTCAACCTAGATGACTGGTATGTTCGTGAAAACTCAAACATGAGCTTCTCACTTCAGGGATTAAACAATTACTTAACAACTAAAGTTATCGAGCGTTACTGGGTTAACCGAATATACCCCCCAAATATTGGCGGGGCTCACTACTCAGGCGACATACATATCCATGACCTAGGCGTTCTGGGACCATACTGTGTGGGATGGGATTTAAGGGAGCTTCTACTCTCAGGTTTCGGAGGGGTTTATGGGAAGGTTGAAAGCAAGCCTCCTAGACACTTTAGAACGGCTTTAGGTCAGGTGGTAAACTTCTTCTACACCCTGCAGGGTGAAGCCGCTGGGGCTCAAGCCTTCAGCAATGTTGACACCTTATTAGCGCCATTTATACGCTACGACGACCTAGATTATAGGGAAGTAAAGCAGGCAATTCAGGAATTCATATTTAACATTAATGTCCCAACAAGAGTCGGTTTTCAGACACCGTTTACAAATGTGACGCTTGACCTCAAAGTGCCAAGTTTTATGGAGGATGAGCCGGTAGTTTACGGCGGTAAGATTGTTGATGATGCATATGGCGATATGCAGGAGGAGCTGGAAATGTTCAACATGGCCTTCGCTGAGGTTATGCTTGAAGGCGACGCGAGGGGAAGAATATTCACGTTTCCAATACCCACATATAATATAACGAAGGATTTCGATTGGAACTCGCCTGTCTCGCAAAAGATATTTGAGGTAACCGCCAAGTACGGTGTTCCATACTTCTCTAACTTCATAAATAGCGATATGAAGCCGGAGGATGTGCGCTCAATGTGCTGCCGCTTAAGAATCGATAATAGGGAGCTGCGTAAACGTGGGGGAGGATTCTTCGGCGCTAACCCGCTCACGGGCTCAATAGGGGTTGTCACGATAAACCTTCCGAGAATAGGTTACTTAGCGAAAGACGAAGATAGATTCTTTGAAAGGCTAAGTGAACTTATGGATCTTGCCAGAGACAGCCTAGAGATAAAGCGTAAGATCCTGGAAAGATTCACTGAGAAGGGGCTATATCCATATTCAAAGTATTATCTGCGCTTCGTGAAGGAATCTTATGGCAAATACTGGAAGAACCACTTTTCGACAATCGGCATAATTGGCATGAATGAGGCTCTGCTAAACATGTTTGGATATGGAATCGCAACTAAGGAGGGGTTGAAGTTCGCTATAAAAACATTAAAGTTTATACGTGAAAGGCTCATGGACTATCAGGAGGAAACTGACAATCTATATAACCTAGAGGCTACGCCGGCTGAAGGAGCCTCATATAGGCTCGCTAGAATAGATAAGAGGAAGTACCCTGACATAATAGTTGCCAACGAGAAGTATCTTTCTCAAGGTGCGGAGCCATTTTACACGAACTCAACCCATCTTCCAGTGGATTACACAGGAGACCTCTTCGAAGCTCTGGAGCATCAAGATAACCTCCAACCCTTATATACTGGCGGAACAGTCTTCCATGTCTATCTTGGAGAGAAACTGTATTCATGGAGTATGGCGGCAACTTTAGTTAAAAAGATAGCGTACGGTTATCACATACCATACTTTACGTTAACACCGACATTCAGCATATGCCCAACGCATGGGTATATCAGCGGCGAACATAAAGCCTGCCCAAGCTGTGGGGCTAAATGCGAGGTTTACTCAAGGGTTGTCGGCTACTTCAGACCGGTGGATCAATGGAATGACGGTAAGCAATCTGAGTTTAAAATAAGACGAACATTTGATAAGACCGTGCTGCTTGAAGCTCCAGCGTTCTCAGCATCATAAGGACCGTAAAGTATTAAGCGATAAGGCTAAACCATGAAGTTCAGCGGGCTGCAGAAAACAAGCCTGATAGATTTTCCAGGCAAAATTTCCAGCATCCTCTTTACGCCGGGATGTAATCTACGCTGTCCATTCTGCCAAAACTGGAGAATAGCCCTGGATCAGCAGCAGGGTCCGTTTCTCTCTGAGGATGACGCCCTTGCTATACTTGAATCGAGAAAGAAGTTCATCGACGCTGTTGTTATAACCGGTGGGGAACCGTTAATCCATGAGGATATCCCATTCTTTCTTAGAAAACTTAAGGAGAGGGGTTTCTCAGTTAAGCTTGATACGAACGGTTTCTTCCCGCAGAGATTGAAGAAATGCCTTGACTACGTTGATTATGTAGCTCTTGACGTTAAAACATCGCTTGAAAAGTACCCCATGCTTGGGGCGAAGGAAACTGAAATAGGGAATCTGCTTGAAACCATCAGGATGCTTATGGGCTCCACCGTTGATTATGAGTTTAGAAACACTGTTGTACCGATAATAGTTGAAGAGGAAGACATAGTGAAAATAGGCGAGCTTATTGAGGGAGCTAAACGTTTCGCTTTCCAGCAGTTCATTCCAGAGAACGCTCCAGATGAAAGGTTTAGGAAAATTAAGCCCTATGAGCCGAAAACTATAGAGCGTTTCTCAGAGATAATGAAGAAATATGCGAGGGAGGTTCTCCTTAGAATCTGAGATTATCATCTTAGCCCTAAAACATTTTCACCCATTAGATATTTGTGTATTCCATAAGCAGCTTTTTTCCCGCCCGCCATAGCGGATATAACGGTTGCATTGCCGGTCACTATGTCGCCGGCTGCAAAAACCCCCTTCATCGTTGTTTCATATGTCTCCGGGTTCACGATTATCGTTTCATGCTGCGTGATTTTTATTTGATCTTCACCTCGAGCTGCAAGCGGGTTTGCTCTTTGCCCTATGGCTACGATAACCGTGTCTGCATCCACTAGGAACTCAGTATTCTTTAACGGTATGGGCCTCCTTCTGCCGGACTCATCGGGCTCACTAAGTCCCATCCTTACACATTCAACCCTTCTAACAAAGCCCTTCTCATCCCCGAGGAAACGTGTTGGCGTTGCTAGAAAAATGAATTTGACACCCTCCTCCTTAGCATTTATAATCTCCTCCCTTCTGGCGGGCATGAGATCCTCGGTTCTGCGATATATGACTGTTACGTCTCCCCCGAGTCTCAGGGCTGATCTGGCAGCGTCCATAGCGACGTTTCCGCCGCCTATAACAGCAACTTTACCGCCAACCTTAACCGGCGTGTCATATTCAGGAAACATGTAGGACTTCATTAAATTGACTCTTATCAGAAACTCGTTTGCGGAGTATATGCCAACCAGGTTTTCGCCCGGTATGCCTAGGAAGTCAGGAAGCCCGGCGCCTGAACCTATAAAAACAGCGTTGAAGCCCATCTCGAAGAGCTCGCTGATCTTTATAACCCTGCCAACTATCACGTTTGTTTCAAACTTAACGCCTAAACTTTTAACGTACTCGATTTCATCCCTAACGATGTCTTTTGGAAGCCTAAACTCAGGTATGCCATACATGAGAACCCCGCCCGGCTCATGAAGAGCCTCGAAGATGACAACCTCATGTCCAAGTCTGGCTAGCTCCGCAGCGGCTGTTAAACCAGCCGGCCCTGAACCAACAACCGCAACCCTCTTACCGGTTGGAGGCGCAATCTCCGGTTTCGCCCTTAAACCCCTCCTCCTCTCCTCGTCAGCAGCGAACCTTTCCAGGGCACCTATATTTATCGGTTCACCTTTCAAGCCTAGAACGCATCTGCCCATGCACTGATCTTCCTGCGGGCAGACTCTGCCGCATATGGCTGGCAAACTGTTCTTTTCCCTGATTACCCTTATAGCCTCCTCATAGTTTCTCTCCCGAATGTGCCTTATGAATCTCGGTATATCTATACCCACCGGGCAGCCCTCAACGCACCTTGGAACTTTACATTGTAAGCATCTTTCAGCCTCAGCCACCGCCTGCTCTTCACTATAGCCTAAGGCAACCTCCTTAAAGCATCTTACACGCTCCTCAACGCTCAATTTTGGCATGGGCTGCTGCTTAAGTTTTTGACTCACTTTTCTCTCCCCTCCAGGGAGCGTAGGGATAAAAAGGATTAGCCTAGAGATTCTATTTAAGATTTGCTTTCATTCCGTGATTTTTCTTCCAGCTATTTTCTCCATGGCCGCTATGGCTGCTTGGGTTCCCTCCTCGCCTAATCCCTCCGCCTCAGCTATTCTCAGCATTTGCTGAACTAGGGCTGTTCCAGGTAGAGGAAGTTTTAGTTCAGCCGCAAGTTCAAGGGCTAAACGTAAATCCTTCTGTTGATGCCTTATCTTGAAGCCTGGTTTAAAATCCCTCTCTATCATTTTAGGTCCAAGATTTAGGAGCATCCATGAGCTTGCCGCTCCGGCTGAAACAGCCTCTAGAAGCCTCTTTAGATCTAACCCTGCCATAGCTCCCAGCATTAATCCCTCGCAGACAGCCTGAATATTTAATGCGCAAATAACTTGATTGCAGAGTTTAGCCGTTTGACCCATACCTGTTTGACCCATATATGTGATTTTCTTACCTAAACATTCAAATATCGGCAGGCACTCCTCGAAAGCATCCCTAGGTCCGCCGACCATTATTGATAGCGTTGCCTCCTTAGCGCCCTTCTCGCCTCCGCTTACTGGCGCATCAAGCATCTTAATCCCCCTCTTAGCAAGCTCAGATGATATTCTACGGGTCACTAGGGGAGATATCGTGCTCATATCGATAACTATTAGCCCCGGTCTGCCCCCATGGATCACACCGTTAGGCCCTAATAGAATATCCTCAACGTCAGGTGAATCCGTAACCATCGTTATGACAACATCTGATCTCTCAGCAACCTCTTTAGGTGAGCTGGCGCCATAAGCCCCCATAGCGACGAGATCATCCATTTTAGACTTAGTTCTGTTCCAAACAGTTAACGGATAGCCCGCCTTCAGAAGATTTAAAGCCATAGGTTTACCCATAATGCCTAAACCGATGAAGCCAACCCTCTTTAAGCCCAAACCTTCACCCTCCAAAAAATAATAATGCAGCAAAACCCTTAAAAGTAACGCCTAAAAACTATAAAAATGAAATAAAATATTTAGCCGATAAAAATCAAATGGGCGGGTAGATCAGTCTGGAATGATCGCGGCGTTGGCATCGCCGAGGTCGAGGGTTCAAATCCCTCCCCGTCCACTTTTCATCGAACCCCGTCCACTCCGCCCACAATTTCACTTTCGCTTTCTAAATATCATAAGGCTGTCAGGTGTTGTGCAGACATACTCAAAGCCTGCCTCTATTAGGCTGCATGCTTCCCCAGCGTTTCTAGCAACCTTTGAAATATACTCATCGGTTTTTAAGTCAACTAGCTGCGTGTAGATTAGGGTATTTTGGATCATTTTATGTCCAAGGATCTTCATCACATGTAGGATGTCTTTGGTTTTAGCATATTCCATCGTTGCCTTCCAATGGCGGAAGGTGTGGAAGTGTATTTGAAAGATCCTTGGGTTTCCGAGTTTCTCAGCAACACGCTTCCTCTGCCTCCAAAACATCTTGTGAACTGTATGTAGGTCTTTGCAGAAAACCCTATCTTTATTGCTCTTTGCCTTAAGTTTCATCAGCATCTCAAGAAGCATATTTGAGATCTTAAAAATCCTAGGTTCGCTTCCCTTCTCCGGCGTAACCCTTACAGTTCTATTCACGAAATCTATGTCAGCCCATGTGAGCCTTAATGCCTCACCAGCCCTCATGCCGGTTTCCTTGAGTAGCTGAAGGAATGTTGCTGTTTTAGGTCCGCATCCAGCTATCAGCTGGTCGATCTCCTGCTCGGTGGGTATAAACGGCAGCTTCCTAACCTCCCGGTAAATCGGCGGATCCCATCTTTCACCCCTCATTCTGAGGAAAATAGTATAGGCATCTACAGCACAAGCCTTCCTTTTACTGCACCAGTTCAGTTTCGCAAGGGTTTCTTTGACGGTTTCTTTGTCAAGTAGGTTTGCGCCGCGCTTTGTAAGAATCTTCAGAAGCTTCACTCTTGTTTCAATGGTTGACTCCGAGTATCCTTCTTTCTTCATCCACCATGCAAAACTGAAGAGGAGTTCGCTTAATTTAGGATTCTCTGTGGCTCCCGCAGCCCGCTTCTCCGCAGTCTGCCCATTTTCCATCAGCCTCAGCTCTCGGCTGGCCGAGTTTTCCACCCCGCTTTCCGGGGCGCATACTCGGCAATTTAAGTTTAAGGTTGATCCGCTTTTTAAATTCTTGCCTCCCTGCTTTTCCATGCGCCTCTCTGAGAAGCGGTATCCGCATTCACGGCATAGCCAGCGCTGGGCTGCTGAGCCATCGGCTAGGCGGCGCCATCCGTCCCTATAAAGCCTGTTTGAGCCGCATTCTGGGCATTTAAGCGTCAACGCTTCTCTCATTCTCCCCTAGAATCTCAAGTCCCTCTGGAATCTTCATCCCCCGCTTTTTAAGCAGCCTTGAAAGTTTCCTTCTTATGAGCTCCTTTTCCGCCTCATTTTCTATTGCGGATGCAACATCCTTCATTGAAATCTTTGTTCTGCCCGCTTTCTCCGCATATGAACCGGCTGTGAGAAGTATTGCGAAGCCCATCCTTATATCCCTCATGAGCTCAACAACTTTAGCAACCAGCTGCAGCGCGTCTTCGCTGTAGGCTTCCGGCTGAAATGCATGTTCAGCCCGCTCCCTCAGAATCTTGTATGCCTCCAGTTTAGTGTATGGCTTAAGATTTATGATTTTAGGCTGCAGGGTGCTTACAACCCGCTCCGGTAGATCCGTGAACTCCTCAAACCTGTTGCTCGCCAGGATGAGCGTTGTTTTAGGCTGACGGTTCAGATAGTATACGAGGGGCTCCCTCTCCTTCCGCAGCAGCACGTCAACCTCATCTATGGCTATTACAGCGGCTTTCCCCACCAGAAATTTTTCGAAGGCATTTTTCAGCCTGAACATCTGCCACCCTGATTCCGGAACCCTTAAGCCCAATCCGCCTAGAATTTCACGTATAGTGTAATATGGCGTCCTAGTCCAGCCGGCGTTAACGTACACAGCAGCCACGGGTGCGCCTGAAGCCTCAGCATGCCTATTAATCTCATTTACAACATATCTGATGCATAGAGTCTTCCCAGTTCCAGGCTTACCGTAAACGAATAGGTTTCTAGCCCTCCCAACCCTGAAGACATCTGAGAGTAGAGCAGCCATAGTTTCCAGTTCCCTCTCCCTATGTATGGGTTTCCCGCTGGGAGGCTCGCTCAGCGGCTGAAGCCATCCTGCATCTTGGAATATGAGGCTTGGCTTAACATTAAACAGCGTCAAGGCGTTTAACCCGCCTCTTCTCCTTGTTGGCGGATGGAGAGAGACAGACCCCTAGGGGGCCTCCCCCCTCTAGTTTTTCCGCTCTTCACAGAGTCCACCAGGACTTCTGCAGCGCCATCCCTTTTGAAGCGGACTTCTATCACGGCGCAGCTCTTATTCCCGCAGGCGTAACGTTTGTTCCCGCATTCAGTAGTCATGATGCGCCCGCACATTGGGCAGGAGACTTCCCGCCTCCATCTTCTTCCATCCTTAAACCAGCGGATCCATCCGCTCACCTAGTCCACCTCCATTCCCCATTCGGGGTGAGCGCTAAGCATCCGTCCCTGACAAGCAGCCTGAATAGGCTGTTGGCTTCCTCCCTGCTTAATCCGTGCTGAACCGCTAGGTTTAGAAATTCCTCAAGTGGTCCGCCGCTAAATTGCAGCCGCATCTCCTGGATCACGCTTGTAAGCGATTGATCCGGCGTTCCCTGGGTGGGGGATGTTGGGGTTGTATGAGTGGAATTAAGGTTAGTTGGCTTCTGAGAAACCCCGCCCTCAGCCTTCTCAACCCCGCCGAAATGGCTTAAAGAGGCTTGTTTTAGGCTTCTTTCCCCGCCTGCTTCAGGTTGGGTAGGTGTTTTCTCAGGGGCAGCCCCCTCGGTTTTCGCTCCTACATCTCCTACATCCCCCACCCTGCTGGGGGATTTAACGGCTCCTCCAACAAGGAACTGCTTGTATAGGGCGCGTATCTTATCAGGTGAGACTATGTGATGTGATCGCCCTTTTTTTCGCCCTCTTAAAGATCCCCATTCTGGTTAATATCCTTCCAATCTTCTCGTTGCTCCATCTTCGCTCGAAAAGAGCCTCGTCGAATTCGCCCATCTCCTCCAGGGCTGTTTTAATATATCCTTTTAGATCGGATGACTTGAATTCAACGCTATCAACGTAAGCGTCTTTGTTTTTTCCACCACGTCTGCATACTCAGCCCTAAAGAGCAGAAGCATCGCCCTAGTAACCGCGCGCTCCTCAGGTTTCTGCTGTAAGATTTTTGATTCCATGCAGGTTAGATGCGAAATTAAGTATATTATCGTAGACGCCCAACCCAATCAGCCGGGCGATTGACAGCAGAGGCAGCCAGATTTCACGCTCATGCCCAGCGAATGGCAGATCAGCGTTCTCTAAAGCCTTCAGGCTTTGAATGGCATCGCCTGCCCTTCCAAGCCTTAAGCCTGTTGACGTCAGGAGGGATCTAAGGGTCCTCGTCGGTTTAGGATGGGTTAGGGAGAACCCTTATAATCCGAGAACATATGAGGCGAACATGGATAATGAGG
>Ga0105159_1000124_pt1 | contig 21458 bp, 23 predicted proteins | sample LHCtaG_2_FD_89590 | JGI IMG/M metagenome (GOLD analysis project Ga0105159, IMG submission 89590) | Hot spring microbial communities from Little Hot Creek, USA to study Microbial Dark Matter (Phase II) - LHC4sed_replicate | ecosystem: Environmental > Aquatic > Thermal springs > Hot (42-90C) >...
ACCAAATAATCTGCGCAAAACTTAGAAAAATCTTTGATCGACCTAGCCAAAACTTCTAATAATATGACCGGTACCTATTGCAAGAGAAGAAACTGTTGAAAAACGTGATCGCAGCTGGGAAAACTAACATATTTTTAGCCGAAGCTGTTTTGAATAGTGCTGAGAGAGAAACAAATTTTAAAAGAGTTTACGAAGGAGAGTGCACAGGTACTTTTTAGAGAGAATAAAACAAAAATGTTTAGGAGTGCTTGAAGCGGCAATATGAAAAATTCAATTTACTTATTTTCTCCTGTATTAACGGAAATCTGCCTGCCTGCTTTGCACCAACCCTCAATAAGGCAGCTCCTTTTTCCGAGCCCAAACCAAAAAGGGCAAATTCTATAGCCATGAGTATTGTTGACTTTCCGGAACCAATATCGCCTTCGAATAATGTTGTACCCAACGGAAACTCGATAGTCTGGTTGGTATAGCTTCTGATATTTTCAAGCCTGATCGATTTCAGGATCATTTAAAAACCTCCTCGAGTCCGAGGATTTCTACAGCCATTTTTTGGATTCGCTCAATGTAATCCTTCTTTGACTCGCTGAGTTTTTGCTCCTGTCTCAGTATTCGCAAAAGATCTGAGGCAAGTTTTGCCCCCTTTTCTCCCTTTAATTCCTCGTTGGAGACCTTTACCTTTCCTATATTTTCCCTCAGCAACCTGTTTTCAATTGTTTGTATATCTTCGCCCATCACCTTGATGGCTGCATATTCTTTGGAGGTCAGCCCGTAGCGGTTCACGATGACGTTGATGGCACCTTTCTCGATCAGCCTGCTCCTGATTTCCGAAGCGCTTATGTCAGAAGTTTTCCCGCCCGATAGTTCGCCCTTGACCTTAACGATCAAAAGTTTGCCTTGGACATCAAGTTTGCCCAATTTTTCCAGCAAATCGGCCCTAGCCTGAACTGAATTTTTGTTTGATACATCATACTCAAAGTGGATGTAATCGCAAACCTTGACTTCATGGAATCTGACATCTTTAACTTTATCATCAAAGTGAACGATGAGAAATCCTCTCTTTACTCCCTTTGCACTTTGTTCAAAATCTCTTGGATATCCTGCGAAGAGGGTGCCGGGATATGCGATCCTTTCGTAGTTTGGAAAATCTGCTTCACAGTATTGATGGATATGCCCGCCGGCATAATATTCAAAACCTTTCGGCAGGAAGGATAGTGGTATTGCCTCCATCTCAGCTAAAAATTCCGGCTTGAGTTCTGAAATCGCGCTGTGGAGGTTGAAACGCAGCCGGAGAAACATTGGGATCGGGTCTTGGCGAATATTGAGCGGAATGCGAAGATGAAGCTGCCGACGGCTATAGCCGTCCCATCGAATGAGGATGCGGCATGTGTTAGAAGCCGCCTCGCGAATGCGAAGATCAGAATTGTTGAAAACATTCTAAGATTCGAGCCGAACCAGCTTGCAGTCTGCGTCTTCGCCGTCCCAACCGTGAAGGTTGAGGCGCCTGAAGAATCCCGTGAGACGGAAGGGGAACGGATTGAGCCGCCTCGCCTGCAAATCCAGCCAGTCGGGAAATTGGCGTTGTTCCTGCGTGAAATGATAAGGGCGGGATTTAGATATGAGAGGGCGGATGGGAAGCTCATTTTGAAGAAGAAGGTTAGTGATGGAAGAGAGATCGAAATTGACGCAGGACCATACGATCAGCGGATAGACCTGATTGTTAAAATACTTGAGCTCCATGAAAAGAAGGTTGAATTCTCAGCGAGGCTCATTAATGGGACACCATACATATGTGCGAGCATCGGCTCCGGCGTCGAAATAGCGCCATACGACGAGGTGACTGAAAGCGTGATAAGTGAGCTGGCGGTGGAGGTGAGGGGCTTAAGTGAGGTGCAAGCTGCATTAGCCGAGCAGGCGAAGCCGATAAGTGAAAAAACAGCCCAAACGACAGGAATTGAAACCCCGCCCGAGCCGTTTGGGGAGCTGATTACTGCACTTTAATATTGTGAATTCTAATTCTTAAGCGCTTTGTTCACAAGCCCTATAGTTCGGCAAAAACCTAGCGAGTTTAGAATAAAGTATATTTAAAGAAAGATCATTAAACCCCATGCCTCAGCTAAGACATTTACTTTGCCACTGAACTCAGATTGAGGAAAAACAAAAAACTAAACAATAATAGAACTAATAATGGTGTCTTCATTAGGCTTGTACTTATCAATAAGCCATCTGAGGCATATTCGATTTTCTCCAGGACAAGTAGGCTTTTGTCTGCGTTAGGAAACAGCAGACTTTAATTATTTGCCTTAGCCCTTCGCTCTCTCTTAATGCTGTTCAGTATGACAATTTTAGGCTGATTTTTCATGCTAAAATTGATACCCCCCTCTAGGTTTTCACATATGCCTAACGGATCATAAATCAAACTTAAAAATAAAAAATGCAACAATTTCAAACCCCGTTTCAGCTGTTCAGCAACTATTTTATTCCACATGAATGACTTTGTTCCAGAATTCGTTCTCTTGCTTTATCAATTTGTTAACGCTCGTTTCATTTCTCCACCAATCTAAAAAATTGGGTCGCCTGAATCTCCAGGATATCTACGCCATAAATCCACTAATTTTTCCCCATGCTCAAGTAGAGGGGCCGCCTGCATTCCCTCATGTAAAATTGGCACCCTATCCGGATATTTAAAAGCAACCGCGCGAATAACTCTCTCCCTAGAGTTCAAAGGGATCTCTCCGCTATAACTTCCCTACGTTTTCCCATAAATTACTGACACTTTGGAAGTAATAGTTTAATTTTTACAAATCCAGTTATTGAATGCTTAAACTTATACATGCACGTTTATCTTAAAAATTAAACCATGGAGAAAATGCAGCATTAATATTGTGGCATTATTATTTAGTAACGTGGTTCAAATGTACCTAATGGGTTTAGATATCGGCACATCCAACGTTAAAGTTCTCATTACAGATGAAAGAGGGAATGTTATTGCAGAATCCGCTGAGGAATATCCTATCTATTCGCCTATACCCGGTTATGCTGAGCAGGATCCAGATTTATGGTGGGAGGCAACTAAAAACTCAATAAAAGCGGCGTTAAAAAGTTCCAAACTGAACTCTTCCGAGATCTCAGCGTTAGGACTTTCTGGGCAGATGCATGGGACGGTTCTCATAGGGAGAAACATGAAACCTCTTAGGCCAGCGATAATATGGTCGGATAAGAGGAGCATATCTCAATGCTATGAGTTTTATAAAACAGTTGGTAGGGAAAAAGCTCTGAAGATAGTTTGTAACCCGATTATGCCGGGATTTATGGGCCCAACTCTACTCTGGATTAAAGAGAACGAAAGCAAAACATTTAATGGCATATTTAAGGTTTTGCTCCCAAAAGACTATATTAGGCTTAAACTGACAGGGATCATTGCAACGGATTTCTCCGATGCATCCGCAACGCTTTTATTCGATGTGAGGAACCGAAATTGGTCAGATGAGATAATCTCCGCCCTCAATCTTCCAAGAGAAGCCTTTCCAGAAATCTTTGAATCAACAAGCATTGTTGGAAGCATATCGAAAGAGGCATCGGAGGAGACTGGTTTACATGCTGGGACACCGGTTGTTGCAGGCGCAGGGGATTCTCAAGCTGGAGCGGTTGGCTGCGGGGCAATTAAAGCAGGCGTTGCATCCTCAAATATAGGAACAGGCGGGCAGATCTTCACAACTTTAGATGAATTAACAGTGGATGCTAAGAATAGAGTTCACACATTCTGTCACGCTGCTCCAAACAGATGGTGCCTCCAGGGAGCCATACTCTCCGCCGGGCTGTCGCTGAGATGGTTCAGAGATAACTTTGCCCAAATGGAGAAGATCGTCGGCGCATTCAGCCATATAAACCCCTACGATTTGCTCTCCAAGGAAGCTGAAGCGGTTGAACCGGGATGCGGCGGGCTTATATTTCTCCCTTACCTTCTAGGCGAGCGTTCCCCGCATATGGACCCTAGAGCCAGAGGAGGATTCTTCGGCTTAACGCTTCAACATAGTAGGCAACATTTTATTAGGGCGATTATGGAGGGCGTAGTCTATGCATTAAGGGACTGCCTGGAAATCTTTAGGGAACTAGGCGTAAAAATTGAGAAGATAATCGCCCGAGGCGGCGGATCAAGAAGCAACCTCTGGAGACAAATACAGGCGGATATTTTTAGATCCCCAATTATTAAGACAAAGGTTGAGGAGGATTCAGCCTTCGGCGCAGCCCTCTTAGCCGGCGTAGGCGTCGGAGTATACTCCAGCTTGGAAAAGGCATGCGGGGAGGCTATTGAAACCATAGGCATTAATGAACCCGATTGGGAGAGGGCTGAAATTTATGAAAGGATCTATAATGAGGTTTATCGCAACCTCTACCCGTCTCTGAAAAATTACTGGTAGAATGGAAGGGTGATGCAGCCCATGCGCTGCAGTGTTTTTCAAGAAGATTTGTTAAGCGGCGGTTCACCGCATGTTTTCAGCGTATGCTAAGCCGCTTGCTCAGTTCATCATAGAGCTGCTCATATATTTTCACGGACTGGTTAAGCGCTTCCTCAAGGCTTAGGCGTCCAGATTCAACCTCAACCATCATCTGCTCAACATATCGTCTTGTCTCAGGTGTGACAAGCCTTTCATCGACACCCTTCAACATTTTTATCAAAGCCTCCCCCTGACTTGTTAGAAGGAAGCTTCTACGCTTCTTAACAGCGTAACCCCTATTAACTATGAGCGTTGGGAAAGTATGCCTAGTCGCATCGGTTCCTATCCCATGCCTCTCCATGAGCCTAAGAAGCTCAGATTCCGTCAAATGCGGCGGCGGCTTAGTTTTTCGTTCGCTTAAGCCAACCTCAAGAATGGGGAGGATTTGACCATTTCTAAGCTCAGGTATCCACTGTAGATCCTTAGGCTTAAAGTATGGGAAAACATCGTAAAATCCCTCCTCGATAATATATTTGCCCGCAGCATCCATTTTGACACCGTTTACGTCGACGCTCAGCTTCCAGCGTTCAAAGACGGCGTTTCTGCCAACAGTGTTAGCTAAATATCTGCGTGCAATATACTCCCAGATTCTTCCAGAAGAATCTTTTCCAAGATAGGGCTTAACTGGATGTATGGGCGGATGAGCGCCGTCATTCTTCTTACCATCTATAGGGCTGAAATCTTCATAATGTATAAACCGCGAAAATGGGGTTCTGGAAAGCATATTCAGAATCTCTTTATGGTTAACCCTAACCCATACGTTGGTTTCAGTTCTAGGATAGCTTATGTAACCATTAGCGTAAAGATCCTCAGCGGCGCTCATAATTTTGCTGCTGCTAAGCCCCAAAATCCTCGTTAACTCCTGCAGCATGGTGTCGGTGTCGGTTGGCAGAGGCTTTTGCTCCTCCTCAACCTTTAGGGCATATTCCCTTACAATGGCATCTTTGCTTCCTCTAATGGTTTCATAAATAACTTTAGCCTTAGCCTTATCCTTTATAGTTTCAGTTGAAACTTTAACTTTAACGCCCTTATCGTCGAGGAGAGCCCAAACAACATAGTAGGTTTCAGGCTTAAAGTTTCTTATGGCGGTATCCCTCTCATAAACAAACCACAATGTTGGGGTCTGGCAGCTTCCATAGGAAATTAGCTTAACGTTCTGTCCAGCCCTCCTAGCGGAGATCGTCAACAGCCTAGTGTACGCTGCGCCCACAATCAAATCGAATTTTTGGCGGAAAAGAGCCTTCCTAACCCACCCCCAATTTAGATCAGGCTCAAATCTGCTCCAAGCATCCTTAAGTTCACTTTCGGAGACGGTATTAAAACGCATGCGCATGTAACGCGGCTTACCCAGAACGTCCTGCGCAGTTGAGAGAGCCTCATATGCTATGAGTTCACCCTCATGGTCATTGTCAGTCGCCAAAACTATCGGATCGCCAGCACTCTTAAGAGCCCCAGTGAGGGCCTCGTAAGCCCTTCTGTCAGCAATGATCCATTTAGTTTCAGCATGGAAAAGATCTTTTGGATCTGTGCTCCACCAATTAGAGTACTTCTCGGGAAAGTCAAGGTTAAGCATATGCCCGCTTAAGGAAACGATCTTGGCTTCAGGTTTTATAGCTCTTTCAATGGCTCTGGCAACCGAGGGCTTCTCAGTCACAACAAGCATGGCATCCGCCACTCATTATCATCAATTCTCCCAGAAAACTTAAAAATTAACCGCTTCCAAATAGCGTTCTAAATTGCCTTTAAGGATAATGCTTTAAATGGGCATAAGGATGCGCATAACCCGCAGTTGTCACATTCCAGTCCGATTACCGCTTTGCTCCGCCTGTCTAGGCTTACGGCTTCATATGGGCATGCGCGTACGCACACCCCGCAACCTGTGCACTTATCTAAGTCAACTAGCACTTTGTAGATTCTTCTTCTTTCCAAACTTTCTAATGGTATAATATCCTTTAAAGATGCGCCGATGAACTCGTTGATCCGCTGAAAACCCTTAGCCTCCATCCATTCGGTGAAACCCTTTAGCATCCTCGGTATGATGCCGTAGCCCTCAATTATGATTGCTGTGCATATTTGAACCGCCGAAGCGCCTACTAGCAGAAATCTCGCAATATCCTCCCATCCGTGGATTCCACCGGAACCTATTATCGGCTTCCCCATGTTCTCCTTTGCTATATGTGCGGTCCAAGCTAAACTTATTGGCAACTGCCAGGGTCCACCGTATCCTCCGAAGCCGCCCCATAGAATCGGCTTCATACGGTCAACATCTATGATTAATCCTTGAAACCTTGCGATTGAAACAACAGCATCGGCTCCGGAGGAAAACATTATCTTCGCTAAATTGACCGGGTTAGCACCGTGCGGCGTTAACTTGCCTATCACTGGAAGAGAAGACGCATTCTTTACGGTCCTCACAATCTGAGAAACAACATTTAGATTTAAGGATGCTGCTCTCCCCATGAGGGCATCCTTCTCAATATGTGGGCATGATAAATTAATCTCTATCATGTCTGCTCCAGAATCTCCAACCAGACGGGCTAGATTCTCCCACTCTTCAAAACTTCTGCCAGCGATGCTTGCGATTAAGATTCCCTCATTCCTTTTAGCCGCGCCTTTAATTTTCCTTATCTCCTCAATCCACCGTTCCGGGCTGTATTCGGACATAAGCTCTATGGAGTAAAGCGAATAGAATCTTCCCCTTAAAGCATCCTCGGGATTAATAATATGCATTCTGGGTTTCGGCTGAATCTGCTGCGTGACATCATAGGTTATTGTTTTCGTGACGGCTCCGGCAGCGCCATGCTCAAAGCATTTCAATATATGCTTTGCGGATGCTGTTCTCGACCCTGAAGCCACAATCATCGGGTTCTTAAATGTTAATCCGGATATGTTAACTGATGTATCAACCGTCATTCAAGCATGGCTCCCTTTACAGCATATTAAGGCTCTTCAATGTTTTTCTCAGCATTTTCCTTTCCTCCTCAGATATGGGTTGCAGCGGAGGTCTAACATAGGGGGTTTTCATGATCCCCATCATGACAAGCGATTCTTTTAAGCGCGCCCTATAGTTTCTTACCGGAGGGGAGAAAATCGCTTCTTCCAGGGGAAGAATCTCCTCCCAGATTTCCTTAGCCTCCTTAAATCTATGCTGGGCAACAAGCCTGAACATTTCAACCTGCTTATCAGTCGCTATGGTTCCAAATCCTAAAAGCCCGCCTTCAGCGCCTAGAATTAAGGATTCATAGATAATATTGTCATTTCCAGTTAGCACCATGATTCTTCTTGGAGCATTGCTTAATATTCGCACAACATTAACAAACTTCCTCGCATCGAATGAGGCCTCCTTAATCGCCACAACATTCTCGATCTCCACAAGTTTTAATAGCGTCTCAGAGCTGAACTCAACACCGCCTAACGCTGGCTGTAGCTGAAAAAGTATCATGGGCATATCAACCTTCTTAGATACTTCCAGATGGTAATTGTATATTACATCAACGGCGGGTTCGCCGGAAAAAGCCGGATGTGGAAAAATCAATAATCCATCAGCTCCAGCCTCCTTAGCCTCTAAACCCAGCTTCACAGCTTCCTCAGTGTTCCTGGCATGTAAACCAGCTATGATCGGAATCTTCCCCTTAACTATTGGAGATAACGTCCTCAGTATGCCCATGCGCTCCTCAGGATATAAATGCGGCCCTTCACCAGTATCAACATTAACCGCTAATCCACCTATGTCAAATTTGGTTAGCCAGCGAATATAATCTGCAAGTTGATCATAGTCCACCCTGTAATTTTTATCCATCGGGGTTAATGTGGCAGGTATCAACCCGAATCTCTTTAACGAAAGCTTATGGGAACGCATGATCTTCTCCCCATTTTCCACTCGACGCGATAATATGGGTTTAGATATAAATAAAATGTTCGAAATAGAAAGTTATATTTTGTGATTTAGCAGAAATGTAATATTAGTTATGCATTGAGAGGCTGGCGGTTTGGACTTATGGTTTTACTTAACCGTGGTCTTCGGCATAATCCTAGTGGCCTTAACAACATTGTGGCTAATGGAGCGTGAGAGGAGAAAAACTATGCTGAGGGCTGAGAAGCCCCCTATAAGCATCAGTCCCCCACCGGAAAGATGGCCATGGACCATTGGCAAAACAGTTTCAGATGAAGCTGTCAAAGATGCTAAAGATAAGCTCAGGGTGCTTGAGCTTGAGCGGGAAATCTTAAGCTACGCTATTAGGAGGCTGTATGAGGCTCAGGCTGAGGGGAAAATAACCGTTGAGGAACGGGATAGTCTAATATTGAAGTACAGAGAGGATTTGGAGCGGGTGAAGCAGGAGATTGCAAGGGGAGAATCAATCATAGCCCTAAATGAGCTAGAGAGGATGCAGGAAGAATTCCTAAAAATGTTTTCGGAGAGATTTGAGACTCTAAACAGGAGGATTGAAGAGCTAAGAACGATAACTGGGCTTGCTCCTTCACCAGCGGAATTAACCGCCAAACCTAAGGAGGCAGCGAAGGAAAAGGGGGAAGAGCAGCCTGAGAAAGCCCCCGCGCCTAGAAGGAGGAGGGAGAGCGCTAAACCTAAGCCTGTCACTGAGCAGCCGATTTCGGAAAAAGAGGAAAGTGAGGAGAGCGAAGCTGATAAGAGAATTGAGCAGATAATGGCTGAGGTTGAGAAGGTTCTTAGCAGACTTAGTCAGATAGAGCTCGAGGAGTGAAGTATGGATTGGGTCGAGGATGCAAAGAGAAGGGCTGCGGTTGAGGCTGTAAATGAAGTTAAAGACGGCTTCATCATCGGTCTCGGCTCAGGCTCAACCGTTAAGTATGCCATAGAGGAAATAGGTCGGAGAGTAAGGGAGACCGGGCTGAGGGTTCTAGGTGTTCCATCATCTTATCAGTCGCTTCTCCTAGCTGCAAGATGCGGCGTCCCGACAACAACCCTTCACGAACATTCAATAGTGGACTTAACGATCGATGGAGCTGACCAAATCGACCCAGATTTAAACTTGATAAAGGGCATGGGTGGCGCCCTAACGCGGGAGAAGATTCTCGCAGCATCCTCGAAGAAGCTAATCGTGGTTGCGGATGAGAGAAAACTAGTTAAGCATCTTGGAGGAAGCCAGCCCCTGCCAATCGAAATTTTACCATTCGCTGAACCGCTTGTTACGGCTAAAATTAGAGATATGGGTGGAAAACCACGTCTAAGAGAGATTAAGGCGGGCGTACCCTACATAACTGATAATGGAAATTTCATACTTGATGTAGATTTCGGAATTATCAAGGATCCGGAAAAACTGAATGGGGAGCTGAAGATGATCCCCGGGGTTGTGGAGACCGGGCTTTTCGTTGGCATGGCGCAATCTGCATATGTGGGCACAAAAACATCTGTGAGAAAAATAGTGCGCAGCAATCCCTGAAGAATCTCTAGGCTTCCTTTTGTTTTTTAATAAGTATGATGTAATCTTTTTTAATTTCTTCGCACATTAATGACGTTTAGTGATCTGCATGGAATTCAGCTTATCTGATGAGGAAGGAGCTTTTCTTGTTAAAATCGCTAGAAGAGCCGTTGAGGAAAATCTTAAAGATGGAAGGATAATAAGCCCACCGGAAAATGTTTCGCCAAACCTTCTGGAGAGAAGAGGGGTTTTTGTTACAATAAATAAGATGGTTAACGGCGAGAAGATCTTAAGAGGCTGCATAGGCTTCCCATACCCAGTTTACCCGCTTATTAGAGCCGTTATTGAGGCAGCTATAGAATCAGCAACTAGAGATCCACGTTTCCCGCCAATGTCTATGCGTGAGCTTAATCAGGTGGTCTTCGAAGTCAGCATCCTAACAGAGCCGAAGCTTATTGATGTTAAATCCCCAAGTGAATACCCCTCAAAGATAAAGATTGGGGAAGATGGGCTTATAGTTGAGAGGGGATTCTATAAGGGCCTCCTGCTTCCGCAGGTACCTGTAGAATGGGGTTGGGATGAAGAAGAATTTCTATGTCAATGTTGCATGAAAGCTGGCCTACCACCTGACTGTTGGGTTATGAAAGGAACAAAAATCTACAAGTTCCAATGCATAATATTCGAAGAGACAAGTCCAAACGGGGCTATTGTCAGAAAAATCTTGGGGCAAAAATAGGTGCTATCCAACATGTTAAAGCTGTAATATTGGCGCATCAGTTAACTTTATAGCCCCCTCCTCATGAACAAGAACAGTGTCTTCCAGGCGCACCCCACCGAAGCCGGGAATATATATTCCAGGCTCAACGGTTACAACATTGCGGGAAGACAGAATATCCCCGCTTGACGGCCCTAGGCTCGGGGGCTCATGAATATCTAATCCAACACCGTGTCCTAGACTGTGAACGAAGTATTCGCCGTAGCCCTTTTCAACTATGCGCCTTCTGGCAGCAGCATCAATCTCACTGGCTTTCTCACCGGATTTTATCCGGCTTATGGCGGCTTCCTGCGCTTCTGCAACGGCCCTATAGACATGGATCTGTTTCTCTGAGGGTGTGCCAACAATCAAGGTTCTTGTTTGATCAGAGCAGTAGCCGCGATATTTAGCGCCTATATCGATAACAACCAGATCTCCACTTCTGATCTCACGTTCTCCCCATCTGCCATGTGGGAACGCTGAATCCGGTCCGCTGCATATTATAGTGTCAAATGCAATTCCGTTTGAGCCTAACTTACGCATTTCAAACTCAATTTCAGCTGCAATCTCATATTCCTTCAGCCCAGCTCTAACTATTTCAATCGCCTTCTCCATGCCCTTGCTGGTCAGCTCCGCCGCTTTTCTCATAAATTTAAGCTCATTTTCATCCTTAACCTTGCGCAGCGACCATATGGCATCATCTAAAAATTCCATTCTGACATCTTTTAGTCTCTCCCCAATCTTTAGGTATTCCACGGCGCTTACCCTATCAAACCCCAGCGTCTTAACGCTGCATCTGCTTATTTCCTCGAAGATTTTAGCATCTGCTTTTTCACCAATCTTTATTGGTTCAACTCTCACGTTTCTAGCCTGCTCCCTGGCAGCTTCATAATTGACTGAGTGAACAAAAAGCGTGCATTCCCCATCTGATGGAACTAAGAGTTTGAAGCCGCCTAAGAACTCAGTGAAGTAAAAAATGTTTTTCTCATCAGATACTAGGACAGCGTCAACATTTTTTGATGCTAAAACCTCTCTTAATTTTTCGAGACGGCTACTCATTAGGCATCACGTAAGAATATTAGAGCCGATTAAGAAATAAAACTTATGATAATTAAGATATGCGTCAAATAATATTTTGGGGAATGCTGAGAAATGCGTGATCTAGATGTAGCCAAAGATTTGCTGAAAAATAGAAACTTATCGCTGATCATAGTTAGGGATGGAAAAGTCATATTTGAGTCGCGTCTCCCAGGCATAGCCGGATTGATTCAAGCGATTGAAAGCATGAATATGCTACTCCATTCATCCTCAGTTGCGGATAGGATTGTCGGTAGGGCAGCGGCTCTGCTTTTAGTTTACTCGCATGTCAGCGAGGTTTACGCTCTCACCATGAGCAGCTGGGGCTTAGCTGTTTTAGAGGAGGCTGGTATAAGAGTTGAATATGATGTTCTCGTTCCAAGAATACTGAATAGACGCGGCGATGACATATGTCCATTCGAGAAAATATCTCTAACCGCAAGTTCACCTGATGAAGCTTATAAAATATTGAAGGCTGCATCAGCATCTTTCAGAACTTAATCGGATGATTGCAAGCGTCGCCTAAAAATCCGTTCAGTCCGCCGCAACCTTTAAGGGCGATCTTTCAGCCGTAAAAGTAACATTTTTATGATGTGTTGCTGCAAAAGTAGGTTTCATACTTGATTTTTAGTGGACATCCGCCTCCGCAGATATTTAGATCCGGGCAATTATAGCATTTCTCTGGAATATATTTCCTCGACCTAATCTCGAGACATAGTGGGTGCCGCCATATTTTCATCCAGTCGTCCTTAAGCATGTTTCCAAGGGGCGTAAAATAGCTTTGACATGGGATAACGGTTCCATCCGGTTCTATGCACATGCTTATGCGGCATGCGCTGCAAGTCTTTATTCCCAACTCTAACTTTAAGGGGTTTAAGATGCAATATTCCGTTGGCGTATACCATATGAACTCCATTCCTAAATCCTGAGCATGCTCTCTTATTTTAGTTAATATTGGTTCAAGCATGCTCTCTTCAATAGCGATTTCCTTAACAACATCTTTTTCAGCGGCTTTTCCAGAGTATATTAGGCTATTACATGCAAACTGTTTTAATCCCAAGTCATGGATGAAATCTATAGTTTCCAGTATGCCGTCAACATTGTATTTAGTGAGGGTTGTGTTTGTTAAGGTGTAGATTGGCGATTCAATAGCGTTCTTTAAGCCTTGAACCGTTTCATCCCAGCTGCCAGTAATGCCAGTTATCATATCGTGGATTCCGGGATCATGGGATTCAAGCGTTATTTGTATATGATCTAAGCCGGCGTCAACAAGCGATTTAAAGTAGGCTTTATCCTTAAGTCTACGTCCATTCGTAACTAAGCCGCAGATTAAACCGATCCTCTCAGCGTAAGCGATCAGATCCGGCAAGTCATCCCTTAATGTTGGCTCCCCGCCGGTGAAAACCACATGCGGGATTCCCAGCCTAAAGATTTTATCCATTACTCTGAACCATTCTTTGGTTGTTAACTCCAATGTTTCCCTAGGTCCACCAGCGTAGCAGTGTAAGCATTTATTATTGCACCGGTATGTTATGGCTAAATCCATGCGATAAGGCGCGCTCAGCTCTTTCTGGAACGGCTCCATCTTCTCAACGCCTAGATAGGAAACGGGGCAGATATCTGGGGTCTTCGCAAAGGTGTTTATTACAAATAGAATATGCTGGTAATCCCTTCGGACAGTTTCAACATCAACCCTATAACGCTTAACTATCTTCCTTACGGTTTCATCCTCGCTTTCGCCTCTCATGAAGGATTTTATATACTCAGCTGCGGTTCGGTTAAGAAATAGAACCCTTGAGGCATTAATGATTAACACGCCGCTTCCATCCTTCTCCAGCCTTAGATGGAGACGTAAACCCCTATGCTCACCATCATGAACCCTTAAATGATGCAGCGGAAACCTATCCCTCCCCCTAAGGAGATTAAACAATCTGAAATTGATTTTAACCATTCATCTAGCACCTCCATGAGCGCAAGCACAGGCGCAACTTACGCATGCGCATGCACATGCGCAGCTAGCGCAAGCGCAGACGCAGCTTGGATATCTAAGCGGTTTCTGGCTTACTGAAACCCTTTGAGCTGGAACGAGGCGGTTTGCAAATTCCTGCACGTTCTTAACGATGTTATTTGCGGTTTTCTCAAGGGCTAAAACTATGCTGTTTGCGAAATCTTGTCCAGGTATAGGCGTTGGCTTCACCTCTCCGCCAGTTTTGGTTGGAAACCTTGGTCCATGCCAATACCACCACCAATCGGGTCTAGGGTAAACTATTATATCCGGCGGAAACGCCACCTTTATCTTTTCCTCGAAGCGTTCATCTGCTAGAAGCCACTCTATGTTCTCTTCAAGAGCGCCGCATTTAAGCTCCGGCATGCCGGCCTGAGTAACCTGCTGCCAAGCCCTATCAACAATAGATTTATAATAGTTTACAGTGTCAACTCTTGAGAATCCTCGGAGCTTAAGGTTCACAGTTTCCTTGAGGTTTAGATAGGTTTTCGCAAGCAAAGCTTCGTTTAAACTTCCATCCGGTCTTAAGGCATCTAGGAAATCAATCTCGTAATATCTTAGACTGACGCGCTCAGAATCTCCCCAATCCAATCTTTTAAGCTTAATGACCGGGTCGGTTGATACAACCGTTATGACCCGTTTAAGGAGAAGCCCAAAAATAATCATGGTTAAAACTCTCACAGGCTTCAAATCCAAAACAACCGCTGCTTCAACAGCGGTAAGCCCGCGCGCTGGACCAAGAGCTTCAATCGCCACCTTAGGCTTTTCATACTCGGATTTTCTGATTCTTCTTAGGGCGATTGCAGCCGCAATTACTACGGTGGCTGAGAAGATCGCTATTGCACCGCCAACCGTAATATAATACCATATGTTTGGACCTATGCTGACATATTTCTCCGGGAATGAAACTCCAATCCAGAACTCTTCGTAGGATGGCCAATCGCTAGATTCCCAATAGATAACGAGCGATCCCTCCTCATTCCTGAAAATGCTCCTAGGAACCGCTAAATATTTTATTTCATCCTCCCTAACATCTTCTGGGAGAACTATTGCAGCCCGAATATTACCTATGGGGGCCTCAGCGTCATCAAATGTTGAGGGGTAAATTTTCAGCCCAACATTTCCCGGATTACTATCATCTTTATAAATCATTTCTGGAACAACAGCGTAAACAATCATCGTGTTCGGCTGATTAAGATTCACCGGTCCCCTAAGTTTAATTTCAACACCGTGGAAATCTCCATTTGATATGGGGTTATACTCAAGGCTGTTGCCTTCAATATCCTTAACATATTGGATTTGAAAGTCTTTTTTCGGCATAGCTATGGTGACTATTCCCTCAGGTGATCCAGACGTATACTTTAGGGTTATATTATATAATATATTGATTGACCCATCTTTATTTACCCATATTTGCATCCATTCTTTGTCAACCCTATATGCAACGAGCGCTCTATCAGCAAAAATGATAAGCGCTGAGAATGATAGAAGCAAAATAATTATTGAAATTGAACTGCGCATTTTTAAGCCCCGTATATAGTTATCACCATAAAGGCTCCTCTGTTAACTCAAAACTGTTCCCGCAGTAGCCGCATGTTACAACTGGTTTTCCAGCGACCACCTTGGCTTTAGTTACATCTATAATTGCGCCGCAAACTGGGCAGTGCACCTCCTTAACCTTAACTGGGCCGCCGATAGATATTGTCTGTTTAATCTCTATGGGCTTTCTCTCCCGGCTTAATATGAGAAGCAGAACTGCAATTGATATGAAAACAAGTCCCTCAAAGAAGTAGATTATCCCAAGGTTGACTGAAATCATGAAAACCACTCCTAAAAAGAATAGGAGCGCAGAAACAGCATATGCAGCGGCTTTCCGTAATCCCCTAGCCATTCGCTCTAAATCTCCAATTAAACATGTTAAAAGAATAAGCGTCACACATATTTATATCCCTTATTTTATTTCCAGATCTCTACGCTTAAAAAAGAATTTCATTATTCCTAAAAGGCGGTTTGCGGTTTTCTCTAAGCCTTTATCAGTTTCAAAGTTTCTTTAAATTCTTGTGTTCCAGCCCTTCTTAAAAGCTCGTATATGAGCATCTCTGTCGATGCCACTATAACGTTATTTTGTTTCATTCTTTCAATGGCTATATTCTTATCTTCAAGCCTCCTTGAGGATGTTGCATCGCTGACTACGCAAACCCTATAACCGTTACTTACGCCTTCAATTGCTGTTTGAGCAATGCAGATGTGAGTTTCTATTCCGGCAACTATAAGGTTCTTTACGTCTAAATCTCTTAAGACATCCCTAAATTTCTCAGAGCCAAAACAGCTGAACTCCACTTTTTCAATTATTTGAGCGTCAGGAAGAATTTCTTTTATTTCCGAAATTGTTCTCCCCAGCCCGCTGGGATACTGCTCAGTTAAAATAATCGGCATACCTACTATTTTGGCAAACTGAATTAATTTCTTCAGGTTTTCAAGAACCTTTTCTTTATCGTAGATCAATGGAAAAAGTTTCTCCTGCACATCAATTATGGCTAAAGCCGATTCTTCCCTAGATAATAAACCATGAAAGTTCAAGGAAACCACTTACTCTTTTAATTTCATAATTTCCTTTTAAAAATTGTTCTGTTCTCCATCGTATCTGTCTTTAATTTTTCAGATCTGAAAATTATGGGGGAATATGCTTATTATCTAAGGCTTTATGGAGATCGCTGGAAAAGTTAACGCTCACAATTTTATTCATGAATAATTAGCAAACATGCTAATTCGATATGCGCCATTGAAGTTTTATTTTAATGAAATAATTTTTCATATGTTGCATTGAACTAGATTCACGCTGTAGAAGCATTCATTGCATCCAGGCTCATTCGCGTAGCAATCTAAACTATTCGTTTTTGTAAAGTAGCATCCTAAAGATGAGTAAAGGCAGTCTCCACACCAGGGTATGTTCTCACTCATTTTTCGCCTAATTTCCCTAAAGCTCACATATGGCTCTTTATTCCATAATTCTCCAATATTTTCCTCTTTCAGGTTGCCGAAGGTTACAGCATGCACATTTTTAACGTGCATATTAACATAGGCTGAATGCGAATATGCAAACTCTAAACATGGTGCAACCATTCCGTCAGACCTAACGAAGGCTGTGCTTTTATCGACATATGGGCATCTCCTCTCTTTAGCGTCCGGATAAAGGTTTGGAAGCCTAATCTCTACACCGTGTTCATGCGCTATTTTCCTACTAATCTCAAAAACTCTTTCGACTTCCCTATTTACCTCAATAATTTTATCCCTTAAATAGAATAGGAGGGGTAGGTTGATCCAGTATCCGTTCTTCTCCGCTTCGCTCCAAAACTCGCTCATCATCTTAGAGGCTTTTGGCTCAATATCAAGCCCATAGATTCTCCCAAAGAATTCATGGGTGGATTCAAGTATCAGTTTCCAATCGTACTCCAGAGACGATTTAACTATTTCAAACGGTATTCTGCTTAAAGGTATGTATATTGCCCTTCGAAACATTTCCTCAGTATATGGCATAATATGAGAAATGATGATATAGTCTGCTTCCTCATATGAGAGCTCCTCGATTAAACTTGGAAGATCCATGTAATTATCTCTCATCACAACCGCCTCCACGCCTAGCTTGAATGCTCCTTTTAAATTTCTTTTCATTCTGGAGACATGCTGGAAATTCCTCAGAATCACCGTGGGTTCAGATCCCTCCCTAATATATTTAAGCTTGGCAGCGTCCATTGTGTCTATTGAGAACGATATGTTGCTCACGCCAATCTTTAAAATCTTTCCGGCCGACTGCGAATTCAGGAGGGACCCATTTGTGCTTATGAGGATTTCACCGTCCCTCGGCATCTTCTCCCTTGCAATTTTAAGCATCTCAATGAAGTTCGGGTTTACAAGGGGCTCTCCAAGCCCGTAAAGTATGAGTCTCCTTAAATGTGGAAACGTTGTTTTCGCGATCCTCTTATATAAGCCTAAATCTAGATCCCCTATTTTAGCATCCCATGCGCGTCTTACACACATTTGACAGTTGAAATTACATCTATTGGTGACTTCTATTTGTAGGGCCTCCGGATAATCCCCATCCATATTTAGCCTTCCTTAATCAGCGTCCTCTCAGCCTCCGGCTAATGGAGGAAATATCGCTATTACATCATCATTTTTTATTTCAATGTTTCCCTTAAAATCCTTAATGTTTCTACCATTAATCGTGAATATCCGATCTTCCCTCACTTTATCATGCTCTTTATCATAAATATCGTTGAAGAATTCTTCACCTAGGATCTTCGATGCGCTTTCAATGAGACCCTTAAGGGTTCCATCACATTCAACAGTTACCTCTTTAACTCCATACTTCTTCCTTAAAGTTGCAAATAGCCTAATTTTAACCGACGGCATAAGTATCACCAGATATTATGGGGAAAATAAAAAATAAAAGGTTGATGGAAGACAGCTGATAGGTTATAGTTCAATCTCAAGTTCCTTCAGTTTCTCTGGGGATGGTCTTCCATTAATCCATCCGCGGAGCTTATAATATTCCTCCTTCATTCTCTCAAGTTCAACTATATGCCCTTTAGCCGGGCCCTCCGGCATAGGCTCCCCAATTAAGCGCCCGGGCAAACTATCATCCTTCCCATCAAAGCCATACTTGTTTATTATCACCCTTTCCAGGTTATATATTCTTTCACCCATCTTTAGGAGATCATCCTCGGTTAAGCTCCAGCCTGTTACAGCTGAGAGCAGATCGGCATAATCCTTAACGCCTAAGGCAAATGTTGAGAAGAGGCAGTTAACGGTTGAGTTTACAACGCATGTGAAGTCCTGGAAGAATTTAGCCCATTTAGCTTTGCCCTCAGGGACCAATGGATCTATTTTTTCCGGTATCCCTAAGATTTCTGGAGAGACAGTATATCCGGTTACGTGGCATCCTCCTCTATTCGCGGTGGCATAGTTTAAGCCGATTCCCTTCATCGCCCTTGGATCATAAGCCGGCATTTCAAGCCCCTTAACGCTCATTGAGAGCTCTGGATGACCATAAATTTCACAGAGCTTCTTTGATCCTAAGGCCAGATACTTTCCAAAGCCGATTTTATAAGCTGTGCGCCAGACAGCCTCAACAAGCGCCGCTGAGTTCCCAAACCTTAAATCCAACCCCTGAAGATCCTCTTTAGGTATATATCCTCTTTCATTTAGCTCCATAGCCGCGGCTATCGTTGAGCCCATGCTGATCGGATCCAGCCCAAACTCATCGCAGTAATGATTGGCTTTAATAATGGCGTCCAAATCCTTAACAGCCGTTGAGCCGCCGAGAGCCCATATTGACTCATATTCCGGCCCCTCAGTGCTTAATATTTGGAAGGGCCCGGTTTTGACGCTTGTAACTCTTCCGCATCCAATGGTGCATCCCCAGCATGCTCTTCTAGCGGTTAGATAGGTTTCCGCCAGCGTTTCCCCACTTATTTTCTCAGCATCCGGGTTCACGCCGGTTTGCCAATTCTTATATGGTAGGCCGCCGGCCGTGTTAATTACGTTGATAAGTATTGCTGTGCCATATGTTGGCAACCCCTCACCGGTTACAGCGTTTTTCCTCATTTTTTCAAGGCATTCCCTTGAGATTTCCCTGAACCTGTCCGGCTCTGCCACTGGAACCTTCTCCTCACCGGACACAACGATGGCCTTTAACTTTTTAGACCCCATAACCGCGCCTAAGCCTGTTCTTCCAGCCGCCCTATGCTCATCGTTAACTATGCATGCCATTCGAGCTAGGTTTTCACCAGCCGGTCCTATGCATGCGACGCTTGTATTTTTGCCCCCAACCCTCCTAGTTAATATCCTGCATGTGTCGAAAACATTTTTACCCCAAAGGTCATACGCGCTTCTCAGCTCCGCCTCCCCATTTACAATTGCCAAATAAACCGGATCCTCCGATGCTCCCTCAACAACTATGGCGTCAAACCCTGAGAATTTTAGGAATGGACCCCACTCACCGCCTGAATTGGCGCTTCCAATAGAACCCGTTAAAGGCGATCTTAAAGCCATAGCGTGATATCTTCCGGAGCATGGGAAGCCCGGTACGCCTGTTCCTGGACCCGTGGCGAAGATCAATACGTTCTCAGGTCCGAGAGGATCTATGTCCGCGGGGAGCACCCCTTTAGATTCGTACTCTTTAAGATATTGATAGAACGTGTAAACAGCGTACCCTTTGCCGCCTAGATATTTTCTGGCAACATCCTCCGGGGTGGGTTCAACCTTTAATGTTCCAGCTGTCAAGTCAACTTTGAGAATTCTCTCCATATATCCGCCTGGCAATTAGCAACCCCCAAAAATTTTAGGGAATTTAAATATTTAAAAATTATCTTTTTAGTTTTGTGGCTTAACTCTAATTTATTTTTAATATTTCTCTATCTTTTTTCTACCTTTTCCATCGCCTTCTTGCAATTCAGACTTTATTTCCAAACGCATTTGCTTTGATATTTTGGCTATTTTCTTCCGGTATAGATTGGCTCTTTTCAACAGTTGAATAGCGATGGATGGTTAATCCGATAGAACAAGTTATAACGCGAAAAGAATGGGAAAAATTCATTTTGGCATTTTAAATTCCCCTTTGTTTCAGCCTGTTCTATTTGATTGTTCCTTAAGATATGCGCTTAAAATTTTTCCATGATTTATCTTTGGCTTAGGAGTAAGATTGCCTGCGCCAGATCGCCTTTTGTCTGCTCAAGAGCTGCTCTCGCCTCTTCTAGGCTTACGTTTGCTTGCTGCGCAACGAGCTGAATATCTTCCTCCGGTATTGTAATTTTTCCTTCAATAGTTTTCTCAGATATTTTTCCACCAGTTATTTGAAATATTTTTTGTCCCTGAACCTCTAGGACGGCAACCTCCGGGTTCTCGATGACTATCTCCTTACTGCTTGTTTTAAGTATTACTTCTTTAACCTCTATTGAGCTCATGCTTAAGCCCATACGTTGCATAAGCCTTTTAGCCTCTCGTGGGCTGATTTTTCGCATTTATTTCGGCACCTCTCATTACGTTTATTTTTATTGTAGCGATCTTTCTTTTTAATTTTCACCTCTTCCTCTACGAACCTTCACCGCTACGCCTCTCTTAAATAATCTCATCTCCGCTCCTGAAAGTAAGGCTCTGCCCACGGCTGCGATTTCACCTTTACGGTCTATGACTATAACCTCCTCGCCTGGGCGGATCTCTTCATCTAAATCAACAACGTATTTGACGAACACGTCTTTTCCCCTTTCTACAAAGGGCACAGCGTCATCTTCAATTTGAACCCACAAGCGTTTAGGCTGCATAACCTCGAAAACTCTTTTAGCGCCCTCCATAGTTAACGTGAATAGTCCGGTTAAGGGATTTAATGCTGCTAAAAGATTTCCATCAAGATAGACATATTTTACCTTGCCAGTTCTTTTCGAGAAGACCATCTCAACATTATCTGGAAAAAGCCCTTCACCTACTCCTTTACCAAACTGGTAATCAGCAATCTTCCTTATTTTCTCTAAAGCAGCCTTCTTCTCAAGCATGCGTCATCTCTCTAAAATTAATGTGATATAATGTTTATTATAATATAATTATTTTTCGCTCTTAAATAAGATTTTTGTGGCTGTGTTTTCATTGTTGATTTATGGATTTTCTTGATCTTATTTCGAGTGAGGATGCTTGCTCTAGGTTTTTCAGGATGGTTAGGTGGGGTGATGGTG
>Ga0105159_1000129_pt1 | contig 21198 bp, 22 predicted proteins | sample LHCtaG_2_FD_89590 | JGI IMG/M metagenome (GOLD analysis project Ga0105159, IMG submission 89590) | Hot spring microbial communities from Little Hot Creek, USA to study Microbial Dark Matter (Phase II) - LHC4sed_replicate | ecosystem: Environmental > Aquatic > Thermal springs > Hot (42-90C) >...
AAGGAGTATATTTCTCAATCTCATCTATAGTTGTTGTGAAAAAATCTCCTCCAGCATGTAGAAGTGGTTTAAACTTCTTAAAATCATAGTGTTCACTAAAAACTTCTTTTGAAGCGTATGATGTTAAAACTCTTCCTATGAATAAATCATGATCTCCGACTTCAATTATTCTATCTAATTTACATTCTATATGGGCTATGCATTCTTTTATTATTGGCGGAGAAACCATTTTTGCTTTTTCTGGAGTCAATTTTGTTTCCTTAAATTTATCAACTTCTCTACCACTTTTTCTTCCACAAAATATTACTTTCTTAGCTAAATCATATGATGGAATATTTACAACAAATTCTCTACTTTCTGCAATTAATTTATAACTATATCTACTTTTATGAATACCCATTGCTAAGTATGGTGGGTTTCTACTTAATGGAATAATCCAAGCTATTACAATAATATTAGGTTTATTGTTTTTATCTATAGTTGTTACTAATGTAGAATTATATGGGTGTAAAAGATAAGGAAAAAAACTATTTGGGATCTCAATTTTATCTAACATATTTTATTCACATTCTTTTAAATAAAAATTCTCTAATTTAAATCTTTTATATTCATTTGCATTAAAATATTTTTATTGTATTATGAATAAAGAAAAAACCGAATAGTATAAATAAAATAGAGGTTAATATTTTCAAGTATTTTTTAGGTAATAATTTTAAAATTTTCATTCCAAAAATTATACCGATTCCAGTTATGATTGAAAATGCAAGCATAATACCTATAAATACAATAATGGGAGAACAAAGTTCTGCTGCTAGAATAATTGAAGTAATTTGTGTTTTATCACCCAATTCCATAAGAGAGATTATAAAAAATGTATTAAAAAAGGATATTTTTTGATTTTTAAAATTAATTTTTTCATTTTTAGAAATAAATGATAAAAATCCTAGAAATATAAAAACTAAACCTGAAATTAAATTAATCCATTTGCAATCAATAAAATTAATTATTTTTCCTCCTATAATGGCGCTTAAACCATCTATTAATAAAAAAGCTAACATAGCTCCGCTGAAAACAGGTATTGCAGAAGACCTCGAAGAAAGCATAATCGTAGCTATTTGCGTTTTATCGCCTAATTCTGCTAAAAATATAAATGTAAAAGCAGTTAATAATGAAGCAATATCTATATTCATTTTATTTCAATACTCCTATTTTTTATTTAAAGATATTCTTGACCAAATATAAAAAATTTAAAATTGTTTGAAAAAAGTAATTAATAAATTTATATTAAAGCCTTAAAAAATTTTTAAAGAAAAAAGAATTTTATAAAACTTTATATAACAGTGTTATAATGAAATTCGTGAAATTAAATATATTAAAAATGCAATATAGTGATAAAAATGGCACATAATCATCAACATCATGCTCACCATATAGAAGAATTCAAGAAAAGATTTTTAGTTTCTATAATACTTACATTCCCTATTCTTATTTTATCTGAAATGATTCAAAATTGGTTCAACTTTAGTTTGATTATACCTTTTCAAAAATACATTTTATTTTTTCTATCCTTGATTATATATATCTATGGTGGATCACCTTTTATAAATGGTTTATTTCAAGAATTAAAAAAACGTCAACCAGGAATGATGACCCTTATAGGTACAGCTATTTCATTTGCTTTCTTTTATTCTGCTGGAACAGTTTTCTTTATAATTGGAAAAGATTTCTTTTGGGAACTTGCAACCCTTATCGATGTAATGCTTCTTGGACATTGGATAGAAGCAAAAAGTGTTATAGGTGCTTCAAGGACTTTAGAAGAGCTTGTTAAAATAATGCCTACATTTGCTCATCTGTTAAAAAACAATGAAATTATTGATATTCCAATTTCAAATTTAAAGAAAGGAGATATCGTTCTTGTTCGTCCAGGTGAGAAAATACCGTCTGATGGTATAGTAATAGAAGGAGAATCTTTTGTTAATGAAGCTCTTTTAACTGGAGAATCAAAACCAATTCATAAAAAGATGGGAGATAATGTTGTAGGTGGTGCTATAAATAAAGAAGGTATGCTAAAAATAAAAATAGAGAAAATAGGAGATGAAACATATATATCGCAAGTGATAAAACTAGTTAAACAAGCTCAAGAAAGCAAATCAAGAACTCAAGATTTAGCAAATAAAGCAGCAGCTCTTCTTTTTTATATCGCTCTTGTAACAGGAATTATAACTTATTTAGTATGGTTTTTTATAGGAAATATTGATTTTGCTCTTGAAAGATCTGTTACAGTTATGGTTATAGCTTGCCCACATGCTTTAGGTTTAGCAATACCTCTTGTTGTTGCTTTATCAACTTCTATAACTGCAAAAAGCGGTATTCTTATTAGAGATAGAAAAGCTTTTGAAATGATTAGAAATATAAATGCTATTGTTTTTGATAAAACTGGCACATTAACATTAGGTAATTTTGGTGTTAGCGATATAGTTTCTTTTATCCCAGAAGATGAATTTTTAAAACTTTCTGCAAGTATTGAAATTAATTCAGAACATATAATAGCAAAATCCATTGTAGAATATGCAAAAGAGAAAGGTATAGAAATATCTCAAGTTGAAGAATTTAAAGCAATACCAGGTAAAGGTGTTTATGGAAAAATTTTTGGTAAAGAAGTTTATATAGGGGGGCCAAATCTTTTAAAAGATTTTAAAATAGAAATAGAAGATAAAAGAATAAAAAATCTTCAAGAACAAGGTAAAACTATTGTTTTCACTATTATTGATGGAAAACTTGCTGGTGCTTTTGCTCTTTCTGATAAAATAAGAAAAGAATCTTATGAAGCAATTAAGAAAATAAAGGAAAATGGGATAAAGGTTTACATGCTTACAGGCGATGCTGAAGAAGTTGCTAAATGGGTTGCAAAAGAACTTGATATTGATTATTATTTTGCTCAAGTTTTGCCTAATGAAAAAGCAGAGAAAATTAAATCTTTAAAAGAAAAAGGTTATAGAGTTGCTATGGTCGGAGATGGTATTAATGATGCTCCAGCTCTTATTACAGCAGATGTTGGTATTGCCATAGGTGCTGGAACAGACGTAGCAATTGAAAGTGCAGATATAATTCTTGTAAAGAATGATCCAAGAGATGTTGTAAAAATCATAGATCTTTCACAAAAAACATATTCAAAAATGGTTCAAAATTTATGGTGGGCAGCAGGATATAATATCATTACAATACCATTAGCAACAGGTATTTTATACAATTTCGGCATAGTTATAAGTCCTGCAATTGGAGCTTTAATAATGTCTTTAAGTACTATTATAGTTGCTTTAAATAGTCAAACTTTAAGAAAATATGAACCGAAAATACCAGAATTTATTGAAAAAGAACATATATTTATAGACCCTGTTTGTGGAATGAAAGTAAGACCTAATACTGCTTATAGTAAAATTGAATATGAGGGGCACATCATTTATTTTTGTTCAAAAAATTGTGAAGAAAAATTTAAGAGTAATCCTAAAAAATATTTATTAAAGATAAGAAAGCATGAGATTCATCATTAAACTAATTTCGATTTTTCTCATTATTGATATATTTATTTTAAAAAAATGATTTTAAGAAAAGTTTAAAAATTTCCCCTCATAAATATATAAGTGTGAGAATATGGGGAATAAAAAAGTTTCAGAAGAATTATTAAAATTATTAAATGAAGCGATAGCAAGAGAATTACAAGTTTCGATACAATACATGTGGCAACATGTTCAATGGAGAGGCGTGAAGGGTTTTGCAGTACAAGAAGAATTAAAGAAGATAGCAATAACTGAAATGAAGCATGCAGAAGCAATTGCTGAAAGGCTTTTTTATCTTGGTGGAATTCCAACAACTACACCAACTCCAATATTTGTTGGTGAAAATCTTAAAGAAATGATAGAAAGAGATAAAAAAGATGAGGAAGAAGCTATTCAATTATATAAAAAAATAATTGATGTAGCTAAAAAAGAAGATGATGAAGTTACACATAGATTATTTAGAAGCATATTATCAGATGAAGAAGAACATCATGATATATTTACAAGTCTTTTAGAAGAAATATAAACAATCTTCTTTTTTTTATAAAATTAATTTAAAAAATACTGGCTTACTTTTTTTTCTTTAATTGATCTATTATATTTACTTTTTCCGGTTTTGAATTTATTTTTTCTCCACATTTTGGGCATTTTCCACCATTTCTAAATATTATTTCTTTTGGCCCTACTAGTTCATATCCTTGATAAAGTATATATCCGCAATTCTTACATGTTATTACTAGCATTTTCAATATTTTATTTATTTTTGCATTTTAATAAACTTTATTTTAACAATTGTATTATTAAAAAATATGTGCTAGCAGAGATCAATGCTGTCATTGGAAGAGTTAATATCCAAAACGATGATAATTGTAAAATCGTTATTTTATTTAATGATTTTCTTCCTCCCCTTGCTAATCCTGCTCCAATAATTGCTCCAACAGATGCAAGAGAAGTTGATATGGGTATTCCATATCCAATTAACATATATGGAATTATTGAAAATAAATAAACTACTAATGCATTAGATAGCTCTGCTGCAAATCCAGCTGCTAAGTTTAATCTAGTTATTTTATAAGCAACCGTTTCTATAACTCTAGGTCCAAGAATTAATCCTCCAGTTAATACTCCTATGCTTCCAAATATTGATAATAAAAACATTGCTTGTAAATCTGGTACCTTACCTATTTTTTCAGCAATTGTTACGTATGCTCCTGTAGCATTTCCTATATCATTTACTCCAAAAGAATATGCTGAAAAACATAATGAAATTATAAGTAACCATTTAAAGATTCTTTCATCTATTTCAATATATCGCATAATTATTAATAATGCTCTATATAAAAGGAAAGCAATAATAATTGCTGTAATAGGGGAAGTTAACCAACTTATAATAATATTTTGAATAATTGATAAATTTAAACCTCCTACTCCATATTTTATTAATCCATAACCTACAACAGAACCTATAATTGAATGTGTTACTGATATTTCATATCCTCCATATGAACATAATAGTATCCATATATTAGCTGCTAAAACTATTGCAAATGCTCCTATAATATCTATTTCGCCTAAAACAACTCCTTTACCTATAGTTTTCATTACTTTAAATCCTTCTAAAATAGCTCCCAATGAAGTAAATATTGAAAATAATATTATTGCTTGTTTTATTGTTAAAGCACCTGCGTTAACAGCCGTATCAGTTGGAGTAGCTGCATCATTAGCTCCTAAATTGAATGCAAGGAAAAAAGAAGCCGCAAATCCTGCTCCAAGAAGAAGCGTTTCAATATTAATAGTCATTATAAGTCACCAAAATTCACTGAAAAATTATTTTAGGTATTTTAAAAGTATTCTTTTTATAAAAGATAATTCTTAAATAGAAAAATATATTTATAAAATAGCATTATATGAAGCTAGTTGTTGGTGGATAAGTTGTTCAAATATGGGCATGCTAGCGTATGGTTTGGAAGAAAAAAGGAGAAAGCTATATTAAGCTTTTGTAAAAAACATTTTGATAAAGTTTTTGAAACGATTATTCATTTTAAAGAATTTATTGAAGCTTTTAAAATAGATGATTTAGAAAAAATAAAAATTTCTTTTAAAAATATTTTTGATTTAGAAAGAGAAGCTGATAATATTAAAGAAAGTATAATAGAAGAATTATCTAAAGGTCCCTTGCACCCAATAGATAGAGAAGATATAATTAGAATGGTTATGACTGTAGACGATATTGCTGCAAATATCAAATCAGGGGCTAGAAAACTTACATATGTAGATCCTAAATTAGTTCCATTAGATATAAAAAATGGAATGTTAGAAATTGTAGATAAAGTTCATGAAGAAGCTAAATTTCTAGGAGAAGCATTAAATAAGCTTATAGATAGCCCTAGTGAAGCAATAGAATTATGTGAAAAAGTTGAACGTATTGAAGAAGAAATAGATGATAAAAGAGTTGAATTAATGAATAAAGTATTAGATTGGGCAAATGAAATAAAAATTATTAAACAATGGACAATGATTAAAGAAGCAATTGAAAATATTGAAGCAGCAGCTGATTATATAGAAAATAGTGCAGATGTTATTAGAAGTTTAGTAGTTCTCTCATCGATATGATTTTGTACTAAATAAAAATATTTTAATAAATTTTTTAAATATATTTATTTTAGAAATTTTTATATTTAATTGGGCGTTTTGTATGAATGAATCCTTTAAAACTAAGAAAGAACATATTTCTAGCTCTTTTAAAAAGATTGAAAAGAAAAAATTTTCAAATTTATTAAATAAATTTAATTCTTTTATTCACAGTATTTATAAATCTAAAATAATTCAATTTTTTATTCAATATTCTTATGTAAGCATAGTTATTTTACTTACAAGCGGAATCTTGTTTATTCTATTTCAAGAAACTGTTGCTTTTTGGCAAACTTCAGGATATATAAAGCTTATTTTTCCACGTATAGGTTTTCAAACATATTCTGAAGTTATAGCTATTTCAACTTATTATTTCTTTGGTTTTATTGGCGTCCTTTTATATTATTTTGCGCTCACTAAATTTCATGAAGAAAAAACTTTGAAATATATGCTTTTAGCAAGTTTTATATTCATTCTATTTTCTTTTATAGGCATTAGTTTAGCATTTATAGATAAAATTTCCGGTTAATTTTTTAAATAAAATTTCTCTAAAAATTAATAAAGAAATAATTATTTCTTAAAAAATGTTAACATAAAAAAACTTTAACTATTTATTTTTGATTGAAATATCGCTATTATGATATTCTTTATTTTCATATACTTCTTCAATACCATATTCGGTTATTCTAAAAAATATTTCCTTTTTTTCACTTTTCCCTCCTTTTTCTATTATCATTTTTTTAATATTTTTTCCTGCTAAATTTTGAAGTTTTATTATTATATCTGCCCAATATTTCGAAATTCTTGCTGCAACAGGTTCTTCTATGGCTTCTTCTCCAATCAATACTTTATGTATTTGTGCTGTTACTATTAATGGTACTTCCCATTTAAAAGCTATACTTTTCAAATATGCTACTTGAAAAGATAAATCCTTAAATATTGATAAATCTTTTTTTATGTCTCCAAAAATTATTCTATGCAATTCATTATAATTTTCAAATATTATTAATTTTATTTTTTCATTCATTAAAAATGGTATTTCTTCTACTATTCTTGTTTGTTCTTCAAAAGTCTTAGGTCTTAAAAATATTATTAAATCTTTTTCAATATTCTTATTTTCTAACGCTATACTTATTCTCTCAGGATGTAAATGCATTCCACAATCTATCCATATAGTTTTCCTATTTTTTAAAGAATTATTTATAGCTGCTTGAAGCGCTAAACTTGTTTTTCCGCTTTTCTCTTCACCATATATCAATGTTAATTTTTTTATAGGGTATCCTCCATTTATTTCATCATCTAAACTTTTTATCCCACTCTCTACTTTTAAAGACATTTTTCTATTAATCTCTTTTATAGAAAAATATTTAAGTAAAGCTTTTGATTAAGTTTTACGTAAGCAATTTGTTAAAGAAAAATTCTGATATTTTCATTGGAATAGCTACTAAGGATCTTAAAATAGCCAAGAAGATATGTAATGAACTAAAGAAAAGAGGATTAAAATATATTTTTCTTACTCCTGAAAATGATTTTCCAACTTATTTAAGAGTTTTAATATATGGTTATAGAAATGAATTTAAAGAATCTTCTATAAAAAATGTTTTATTTTATGAAGATTTTGACTCTCCTTCAAAGATAGTTGATAGAGCATATGAAATTGCTTTAGGAAAAGAAAAATATTCTAATGTAGTTATAGCTATTGATCCTGGAAATAGAATTGGTGCAGCGTTTATATGCGATAATTTAATAGTAAAAACCATGCTTTTTTATAATATTAAAAATCTTTTGAATGAAATAGATTCATTTTTTAAAATGCATTTTAATAGTAAAAAGATTATTTTAATAGGTAAAGGAGCGTATAAAATAGGTAGTAAAATAATTAATGAAATAAATGAAAAATACGGCAAAGAAGTTAAATTGATTACTATAAATGAAGAATTTTCTAATAAAAATATTTTTAATAGCAATAATAAGTATATTTCTAAAGATGAAAGATCAGCTATTTCTATTGCTAAAAAATTTTTAATAAAAATTTGAAAAAGTGAGAAAAATGAATGTTTTAAATTTAAACATTAATAAAGGTTCAACTCTCTTTATCAAAGGACCTGCGTCTCTTATACTTAAAAATGGTGCATTAAATGCTTTTGATTACATTGTTCCAATTAGGAAGAATATAATAATTCGTCCATATAGGGCAATACCTTTTTATGCAATAGAAGATAGCTTAGTTGATATAAGAGTTAAAAATAATGAAGATTTTTCTATTCTTAATGAAGATTTAATTCCAAATGATTGGAGAGAAAAAGCTGATAAAATAATTGAAAGTAGTAAAAGCACAATTATTTTTGGCGGAGTAGACTCTGGAAAAACTTCTTTTTGTTGCTTATTATTAAATAGATGTTTAAAAAATAAGAGTAAAGTATTTTTTATGGATATCGATCCTGGTCAATCAAATATTGGACCGCCTACAATGATAAGTGTTTCTAAAGTAAATGAACCTACATTGGATGTTTTTAGATTAAATGTTTTTAATGCATATCCCATAGGATACACTAGCCCATCATATTGTATCGACTTATGCATTTCAAATATTTCTAAACTTTTAAAAGAGATTAAAGATCATGGTTTTGATTTTTTAGTAATAGATTCTGATGGATGGATTAATGGAATAGATGCTATAAAGTATAAATTAAAAATTTTAGAAATATGTTCCCCAGATAGTGTTATTGTTCTAGAAAATACAAACAATATCTTTAAAGAAGAATTAAGAAAAGCCGGGATAAATTTCTTAGAAATAAATTCTCCTAAAAATATTTTTGCAAGAAATATGGATGCTAGAAAAAGAATACGTGAATTTTCTTATGGAAAATATTTATTTGGTGGATGTATTAGAACTATTCAATCTTCATGGATCAAAATATCTTTTATTGATAAAGATAAAGAACAATCAATGGAAGAATATTTATCAAATTTACCTAAAATGGTAGAACAAATAAGAAAACCAGAAATTGAAAATAAAGTAAGTGATATTAAAAAAGGTTTGCTATCCTATCTTTATAATTCTGCAAATAAGTTTATGGGAATAGCTCTTACTTTAGACTTTGATAAAAAGAAAAAATTCCTAAAAATTTATACTAATGTAAAATCTACTATAGCTAAAATAATTATAGGAAATATGATTTTAGATAGTGAAGGCAAAGAAATATATCAAGAAATGATTAAACAATAATTTTTATATCGGAGCAATTCTTTGGAGAATTAAAATTATTGCTATTAATATAAATGAAATAATTATTATCACCATTGGAGGTATTTTGAACCCTTTTGTTTCTTCTTCAAAAAATCTTAATAATCCTGCTGCTGAAGAGGGTATAGGAGCTTCTTTTCTTTTTCTACGACTCATAACTATCAAAGTATAGAATAAAAACTTGTTTTTATATTTTATAATTTTACTCTTTACATATGCAAGGTTTAGAATAGCATTTCGGGCAGCGATCATTATATTTTGATAAAGTAGCTTCTTCTAAATCTATGTTTAAAAGATTACATAAACTTGCAAGCCAAGCTAATACATCTGCAGCTTCGCTTTTAATATTTTCTATATCTTTTTTAAGTATTCCTTCGCCTAATTCATTTATTTCCTCAACTAATAGTTTAAATGTTTCATTTACCCCCCTTTTATAATCTTTTTTAAAATATATTTCTCTCATTTTCTCTTGAAATTCTTTAATATTCAATCTAAATCACTTCTTCTAGCTGCTTTTGCCCAATCCCTGATAATGAATATATATGAGCCTTTCCAGTTTTATTTCTTATTATTATTCCTTCTCTTTCTAAATTTTTCAAATGTCTTCTTATTACTGTTTTTGATCTTGAAATTGTTTTTGATATTTCTTTTATAGTAAGTTTTTTATTCATTTTTAAAATTTTTATTATTTTTGAACGTGTCCTTATTCCTTTTTTATTATTCCTAATTTTTTGAAGATAAGCTCTTGGGTCTATTTCTTCAAACATTTTATAATAATTATATTCATTTAAGAAAAATATATTTTTTATCATTATTTTAAACCTACACGAAATCTTCTAAAGAAATTTGAGTTGTTATTTTCTCCATTTTTGAAATTTTTTCATAATCTTCTTTAAAACTTGATTTTATATTTTCTAATGTAATTAATATATGGTCTTTAACATATTCATTAAGAGTATATTTTTCAAGAAAAGAGGATATTATATTAATATATTTTTCAATGCTTTTTCTTGAAACTGTTTGTAATAATTCTTTACCACATTTTTCACATTTTAATGTGAGCGGTAAACGTCTATACTTAGTATTACATTTGCTACATCTAAAACTTTGTGAAAAGAAAGCTCTTGCATTTCCTATAATATCTGGCAATAGATGTGATAAAAGAATTTTTTCAGCTACTTCGCTTGTTTTTATTGAAGAAAGCATATTTGTTAAAGTAAGTTGTTGAATAATTTTTTCTTCCATTGAAACAAATTTCTTATATAAAGATTCTTTTTCCTCAGTAATTATTTCCTCTTGAGGATGAGTAAATCCAAATCCAGAATATTTTTCAATCGAATCATTCAATTTATTTTTTATAGTCATTATTATTTTATAAACTTCACTAATATGGCATCCCTCACTTGCTTTAATATAAAATTCTAATGGATAATTCCAACTTACATCAAGATTATGAGATTGCTCATCTACTTCGCTTGGATCAATTATTGGTGTTATTAAAATTGGCGAATCCATCTTTCCTCCTATTTTATCTGGAATGTATAGATTTGAATAATTTATCAAAACATCAAGTAGCAACATAATACTATCTTCATCCCCATCACAATCCCTTCTTTTTGCTGCATGCCATACTGGATGAGCAAAACACACATTCGATTCTGTGAAGCCAATTATCCTCCCTATTACTCCAACATATGTATGTGGAGATAATCCTACAACCAATTTTCCTATAAGGTCACTTGGTTTATTACACTTATAGTATGGTGGCATATTGCAAATTTTCATAAGAATTTCATCTATAAATTTTGAAACTTTAACCAAATATTCAGCTGCTTTTAAAGGAATTATTATATCTTGTATTTTTAATTCACATATTTGATTTTCTGATACAAGTATATTACCATTTACATCGTATGAATATCCCAATTCGATAAGTTTTTTAATTGGAGTATTTATTTCAGCTGGAGTAAAATGAGTTAAAGGAGCATTTGTTGAATCAAATCTTGTTGTACCATCCTTATATACATACAAATCATATTTTGCTCTTAAAATCCCTTTTTCTAACATTTCCGGACATTTAGTTTTACTTGTTAAGCCTTGAACTCCTTTAATTCTTGAAGGAATATAATTTATTTTAGAGAAAATATTTTTTAATTCTTCTTCAATATTTATTTGAAATATTTTAGAGAAAATTATTTTGCTACCGCATTTTTTGCAACTCTCTATTTTTGGATCGTTATATTCTTCGCCACATTTTTCACATGTACCAAAAATAAAGGTAGGAGAATTACAAACAATGCATTTATTTTTCCATGTTATTTCTCCACAATTTATACATTTTCTTTTAACAAGTTCAACATTTATTATTTTTCCATTTTTTGCAGCAGAAAATATATCTCTTGTTGCTCCTCCCTCTAAGCCTATTGGAAATAATACATTTGGTGGAGGGGACATTTTTCTAGGACCTGCTTTTTCAGGCCTGCCCATTCTAGCACTTATGAAAGAACCTGCTTTCTTTCTAAATTTAAAACCTAATAATGATGAAATTATTTCATAAACATTCTTTTTATCTTCAAATGAAATGTTTATATTTTTCAATGGTAAAAGACAGAAAATTAATGATTTAAAATTATCAATTGAAGTAATTATTTTATCTTCTTTAATACTATGTTCCATTAAAATTTTTTCAAAAATATTTTTAATACTTATATCGAGTGGAAGTTCTATAGATTTTTTTAATATTTTAAATTCTTTCTCTTTAATAATTTTTGAAAACCAATTTCTTAATTGAATATATTCTTCAATTGAAATATTTTCCCAAAAGAATAAATAATTAGGATGAAGAGTTATTTTTAATGAGTAGCTTATTCTTATAGCTTCTTCTATAGAAGGTTTAAAATTAAAAGGATGGTTAATTAATGCTATTAATCGATTTTTTGGTATTAATAATTTCTTAGAAGCTTCTTCATATGATCCAAATTTTTCTTCGATTTTATTTTTAAATTCTAAGGCCCACCATTCTTCACAATATCCTGGAGGTCTTAAAGTAGCATTATTCTCTATAATATCACCAATAGAAATTAATACATCTCCTAAGAAAAGTATTTTATCTATTTTTCCAGAAACTTCATTAAATTTCTCAAGTGTATCTAATTTGATTACATCTCTATTATTTGTTAGAACTATTGGTGGATGGATTGAAGATACAGGTGATATTGTAGCACCTTTTCCTGGATAATCAATCTTTATTTGTGTTCCTGTTACTAAGTACCCTTTAAGAACTTTAATTGTTATTGGATGCAAACCTATAGTAGCCATTCCAGTCCCTCTAGCTCTTCCATATCTAATCCTCAATCCACCAAAAATATTTGATGAACTAAATACAGGTCTGCCACCTACAACTTCTTCTAAATATTCTTCTATTCCATGGCCTTCATTTGAAGCATTTGAGCTTTCTTTTATTAATGTTTCAACCCAATCCCATCCTGTTAAATTCATGTCTCTAACAATTTTCAAAACCTTTTTAGATCTTCCAACAATTCCATCATTTATAACTCTTAAAGCTCCACCTCTAAGATAGTTTGTTTCTATTCTAGGCAAATTCCTAAAAGACGGAACTAAAATTTTATCTGTTGGAATACCTGTAATTTCTATAGGAACATTTCTTAAAGCTATTTCAATAAGTTTCTCCATTATTGGATATTGAAAACGAGAAACTCTTCTACTATATATTCTAAGTTCTTCTATAAAGCGCCATATTTCTTCATTTGTTGGAATGTATTTTGATAAACCAAATAAACGACGTATATAATCAGCTAAAACGATTACTACTGCAAGTTCAGTTCCACCCGCAGATCTTATTGGTCCAGCAAAATATACAGCTAAATAATTTGAACCATCAAGATTCTTTTTTATTTTTACTCCTGCTATACCTTCTGAAGGAGCAGCTGTAGTACATGGAGGCGTAAGAACAGCTAAAGCTGTTGAAAGAGCTTGATGAATAATTTCTTCATCACTCTTTTTTCCAAGTAAGCTATATACAATATACTCAGCAATTTTAAATGCGAGCAAATCTCTAGTCATTTTCTTACTTAATTCCCTTATTTTTTCAGCAATTTTTGGTGGACCTACTAAAAGTTCAACTCTTTCAGCAGAATCATAAGCATATTTTACTTCAACTTCATTAATTGGAGAATTAAGAATATTTCTAACTTTATTAGCTATATCGTAGCACTCTTTAGCCTCTTTTAAAATCATTGAGAAATATTCTTCATGTGAAGACATATTTGTTTTTTCTCATTTAAAATTTATTTATTGCCTCAATAATCTTAAAAAGCTTCTCAGGATGCTCTTCAGCAATAGTTCCAGTAACTATAGCATTTGCTCCTGCTTTAATGAGTTCTAAAGCTGTAGTAGGATCTCTAATTCCTCCACCAACAATTATTGGTATTTCTACAGCTTTTTTAACAATGCTAATAGTCTTAGGTGGAATAGGTTCTCTTGCTCCTGATCCTGCTTCAAGATATACAAATCTCATTCCAAGATATTGAGCTGCTAATGCATATGTAACAGCCACTTCTCCATGGGATGGTGGAAGAGAAATAACTCTTCCCATTGCAGCAACAGCTGTATCACTATTAAAAACTATATATCCTAAAGGTATAGGTTCAATATTATATTTCTTGACAAGTAGTGCTCCTTGAGCTTGAGCACCAATTATATAATACCATTCAACAGAATTAAGTAAAGACATAAAGAAAATAGCATCAGCATATTTACTTACTGCATTAATATTATTTGGAAAAACAATTATTGGAATTTTAATTTCTTTTTTTATTTCTTTTATGAAAAAATCTACTTCTTCTGTAGAATATATTGTTGATCCTCCTACCATTATTGCAGAAGAACCATGATTTTCTACTTCTTTAGCTAATTTGCAAGCAGACTCTATATTAATATTTTCAGGGTCCATTAAAGTTAAATGTATGGGTCCCTTACTCATTTTTTCATAAAGATATTTTTCAACTTTTCCAATTTTAATTTCAAACATTTTTTTTCCTCTAAATATTTTTATTTTCTTAATAATTTAAGTTTTTTCAATATCTACAGTAGTAACTCTTTTTGTAACTCTATCATACCACTCGCAATATGCATCTACTAATAGATAATTTGGATACATTTTAATATGTTCTTCTACTCCACATTTCATACATTTAACGATAGCATATTCGTCTCCTTTATTATAACTTATACTAACAGATTCTTCATTGCATAATGGACAAATAAATACTGTTGGAGGAGGCTTAATGACTTTCTTTTTTACAACTTTCCTTCTACGACGCCCCAATCTTAACACCTTATAATAAAGAAATATTTATACAAATATATAAGTTAAAAAGTTATTTATTTTTAAAGAAGATTTAAAGGTTTTAAACAACTTTTAATTTAAAATAATAAATTTAGTAATAAAGCCGGGGTCGCCTAGTGGTTTTTTAAAAAACATAAATGGCGGAGGCCTCGAGATCACGCATAAGTTAGCCTTTGGCTTTGAAAAAAGCCGCGTGGGTTCAAATCCCACCCCCGGCGTTATTTTAGAGTTAATAGCAAATACACTATCAACTAATCTATTACAAAGTACAATTCCAAAATTTCTTTTAAATAATATTTTGCTTTCTTAATATTTGATATATGTATTTGTATTATTCTTATAGTCCTAATTCTCTTTCAAATCTTTGTTTTTGAGATTTGTATTCTTCTTCCTTTATTTCCCCTATCTTATATTTTATTTCTACTTTTTCCATTTGTCTTTTAATTCTTCTATATTCTTCCATCAAACTTCTAACATTTTCAAGCGTTTCATTTAATTCTTTTAATATTTTATTCATTTTCTGTTTATCTAATCCAAGTGTTAGAGCGTCTTTTTGGAATTTTTCTATTTTTTCAACAAGTGTTGCTTCAAATTGAGGTATATCTGCAAGTTTTATTTTAAATGGATTTTGAAGAATATTTTTCTTAGGTTTAAGACGTGAAATTTCTCTATCTAATTCAAGTTTCATTGTAATATAATCTTTATCACGAACTTCGCCAACTTCATGCCTTATTTTTAATTCATCAAGTTTCATTGTTAAATTCTTAAGTTCTTCTTCAACATTCTTAAGTTCTTTAATTCTTTTCTCTTCTAATTTCTCTAATTTTGTTTGATATTCATTAAATAATTCTAAGAATATATCAGCTCTAGCTTCATTATTAAGGAATAAATCTACAAGTTTTAAACGCCAATTATGTATTAAAGCTAATTGATCTATAAGTTTTTGAACATCTATTTCTTCTAATGGTATGGCTTCTGTTGGAATTAATGGTGGAGGCATTGTTGGAGTTTCTTCTTTTATTTCTTCTTTAACTTCTTTTTCTTCTTCAATGAAAGGTTTTTCAATTTCAACTTTTTTAGGGACTTCTTCAATTTTCTTAGGTAATTCAGCTCCACAAAACATACAATATTCTCCAATTATTGTAAGTTGCCCACAATTAGGACATACTATTCTTTCAGGTCTTTCAATTTCACTCATTTTAATCACTCTCTTAATATTATTAGATAAATAAATGTTTTTCTAATTTATTATTTTAAATATTATTTTAGTAATACTTTAAGATGTTCTATGAAAAGTATATTTCAGCACCTAGGTTTTTCAAAATATTCAATATTTCACTATAATTATTTATAAATAAATTTGCCTCAATTATTTCAATTTTAGTTTGAAGCACATAAGCAATTAATAAGCATACAAGCGTTATTCTATAATCTTCATGAGCATTTAATTTAGCTGGAGATAATTTTTCTGCTCTTAGATAAATCGTTTTCCCATCAAAATGCATTTCTGCTCCTATTTTTCTAAGTTCTATTTCTAATAATTTAATCCAATCTTTATCAATATAAGCATTATCGATATTTTTTATTATACTCCATTTATTTGAAAGACAACCTAAAGCAATTGCTATAGGTGTTAAACTTGGGGCTTCATAAGAATCAAAACTTATTGGTTTAAATTCACTACTTCTACTATCTATTTCTAAAAAGTCTTTTTCTATAATTACTTCAGCTCCATGTTGTTTAAGTAAATCTATTATTGCTTTTTCTGGTTGAAAACTTTTCATCTTTAAAGAATTAGCTCTTATTAATGAATGTGAAATTGATGCTATGGATAATATTATTGAAGATGAAAAATAGCTTCCATCGATTGTTTTTTCTAAAGATTGAAAACTTTCTCGTTGAGAAGGTATAATTAAAGTATTTTCTTCTTCATTTATATTTATTTTTATTCCTACCTCTTCAATTGTTTTTAAAGTAAATTTTAAAAGTGGATTTTTAAATAATTCTTTAGATGTTTTTATTTCAATATCTTTATTATTATTTTTTAGTAAAGATAAAATTATTCCTGAAACAAGATATTGATTAATTTTTTCATTTAATTTAATTAATTGTTTTTTATTTATAGGACCCTCTATTTCTATAGATTCTTTTTTTCTATATCTTTTTTCAATTTCTAAAATTTGCATTAATTGATTTATTAATTTTAGTATGGTCTTCTTTTTTCCATTAAAATAGGTTTTTCCATCTACTAATATTGATAAAGGTATTATAAAACCAGCGGTAATTTCAGAAAAACCTACATTTATATTTTCTTTCGGTACTTCAAATTTTTCTTTTCCAATAATTGTTAAACTATTATTTTCCTCAAAAAATTCTATACCATAATTTTCTAAAGCATTTTCGACAATTTTTACTTCTAAACTTTTTGATGGATTATTTATTCTTGATTTATCATTTATGAATGAAGATAAAATAAGATATTCTATAGTATCAATTTCCGAAGGAAGTGTATTAAAAGAGCCTGTTATTGTTTTTTCACCATCTATAGTTAGGGTTCTCATTTCTTATTTTTTTCTACTTTTTTCTACTATTTTATATTTTCTAAAGATATTTTTTATTTTTTAGAATTATTAATCGATTAAAAGTATTTTCATCACGTAAAAACTTTTTAAGCTAGTTTAATATTTTGAAGAAAAGTTTGAAAAGTGTATTTATGGTTACATAGAGATGCTTAAGAAAACTCTTACAAAAGAAGAACTTATTAGAATAATAAACCTATGTGAAAATATAGAGAAAAGTGGTATTGATCCTTTTTCAATTAAAGTTTCAGATTTGCTTTATCGCCTTAGAAAAATATTAGAAAAATCAAAAGATATAGAAGAAATAGTATTGGATGCTGAAACGCTTTATAAAATTTCTCTTCTTATTGCTTATCAAAGCAAATGGTTAAAACAAAAAGCTTCTTCTTTATTTATTGATTATCAACTTTTAGCAATTAAACTTTCTACCTCAAGTATTGAAAATATAGCCTTAGCTTTTCTTAAAGCTTGGAATCCTATAATATCTTTAGAGCAAATTACTCCATATAGATTAAGACAAGGAATAGAATATTTTATAAGCTTACCAACTAGAGAGAAAAAAACAATTTTTTCAGAAAAATTAAGTGAAAAAGAATTAAGTGAAGCTATTAAAAAACAATTAATTGAAGAAAAACTTTTTGAAGAAAATCTTGAAAAAATTTATCAAGAGCTTTTAGAAAAAGCATCTAAAGAGGAAGTAAATTATTGGAATTTTATTAAAAAAGAAGATTTTAAAGAAACAATAGAAAGAGCATATTTATTAAGCTTTCTTATATCTACTGGAAGAGTAAAAGTGAAAATAGACCCTTTAAGCGAAAAAATAATCATTAAACCATTAGAGAAAAAAATTGAAAGTAAAATAACTTCTTCATTATCAATAGTTATTAATAAAGAAATTTTAAAAAAGATAAGCTAATTTTTTAAAATCGATTAAAAAATAGAATATTTAAATGAAAAAACTAGAAAAAAGTTTATTTTTGTTCATTTTTGTTCATAATAGTTTAATTTTTTAAAATAGAAATGAACGTTACAAAAACAAAACATTTAAATAGAAGAAAATATGTTAAATAAATAGATAAATTATGAATATTTTCTATATAAAATTTAAAAAAATTATTGAGGTATTTAAAATAAATAGAAGGAATCGATCAAAAATTGGAACAAGCCCAGTAGTAAGTAATGTAATACTTGCTTCTACTACTCTTTTAATAGGATTTATTATGATAGGATCTACAATGAATTGGTCATTAACAACAAGCATGGAATATGGAGTTGCTACAGAAAAAGCTATTGCAAGTCAAAAATCAAATTTAATTATAGAACATGTTCAAATAATTAATAATAAAGCATATATTTACTTATATAACATAGGTAGGATTCCTTTAAGAATAGTATGTATTAATATTTATAAATTAGGAGAAGCTCCCCCATCACCAAAATATGAATTAAAAACATTCACGGATGGAAAAACTTTATTAGATATAAATGATTTTAAATGTTTAATTGAAAATATAGATCCTTCATTATTAGGCAAAAGTTTGGTTATTAGAGTATATGCTATAGCATTTACTATTTTTGACCCATATAATCCTGCAAAAAATATTGAATGGGGTATAAAAATTGATTATTTATACAATGCATAAGAAAAGAGGAGCGTTATCAAACATTATTGCTGCTATAATAATGTTTGCTACTTTATTTTCAATCATAATACCTTTAATATTTTATATTCAAAATGAAAATGTTCTATACAATTCTGCTGTTATTGAAAGGAGAGAATTAGATTATTATAGATCACAAGAAGATTTGGAAGTACATGCTTATGAAGATTTAAAAGATAATAATAAAATTAAAGTTGAAGCATATAATAAAGGGGATATTTCTGTAATTATTGAACGTATATGGGTTATTGATAGAGACTTAGGTTTAAATGGAATTTACATTTTTGAAGATAATAGTGATTGTACACCAGATTTGCCTTATTTATTAAATCCTAGAGAAAAAGTTGTAATTTTTGATACTGGCATAAAAGCAATAGTAGATCATTTTTATGATATTAAAATAGTTACAAGAAGAGGAAACATATATATTCCAAAAGAGAGCCCATTGCTTGGTGGACATGGTGGGAATCCAGCAACATATGCCTATTCTCTTATAGTTACAATTGTTAATATGCATCCTGGTACTACTTATAATTTTACATTAGTAGGAAATGTGCCATATTCTCCTTATACTTTAATTTATAAAGCAACAGCTAGTGTACAAGATATTTCTATGAGTTTTGGTGTTAATGCAGGAGAGTATACTTTATATATGTCTGATGGAGCTGGTTGGAATATTGAAAAAACTATTTTAGTTCCACAAACATTAGCTGTTGTAATGGATTGTTCTCTTTCTCATATAATGTATGGTTTAGAAGTTACGATATATTCTTATCCTAAAAATCCACTTAAACTTAATTCTACATTTACTATTAGAGCTAAAGTAAAAAATATAGGATACTCAACTCTTAATGTTGTTGCTGTACTAAAAACAAACTCTACATGGGAGATTATTTCTGGAGAAGAACAATATATAGAAGATCTTCAAAGTATGGAAGAAGCAATTATTTCTTGGGATGTAAAAGTTACAACTGTTGGAAAATTCGGTTTTTGGGTTATAGCTGATGGCATAGAATCAAATGCTGTTATTATTGAAGCTAAAAAGTAATTTCAAAATGAATTTAATTTAAGTAAATCTTTCAAAAATGGAAAAGTTTAATAGTATTATGCAAAATAATTTTAACTATATTTTTATATTTCTTTTCTTCTTTTTTTCAGAGAAGTTTTTTCATTTTTTAATACTATTATACTTACTGCAATAATATTAAAAAATATAATAACATTTACTTAATAAAGATATTTAAAGTATTTATCTTTTGCTATTAGTTATTATAATAAAAAATCGATAATAAATTTAATAAAGATTCATAGAAGTGAAAAATACATGGTCAAATTAAGTAAAAGTGTTGAAAAGCATCGTGAAAAAGCAATCAAGAAAATCAATTTTGTAATATTTACTATAAGCTCTACACTTTATAATAAAAAAGTTAAAGGAGAAAAAATAAATGATGAATCTGGAAATAAAGCTATAAAATTAATAGAAAAATCTGGATATAATGTTATTAAAAAAATTATTTTACCAAACGATATTGAATTATTAAGAGAAGAAATAGATTCTTATATAAAAGAATTTTCTCCAGATGTAATAATCACTATTGGAGGAACAGGGTTGAGTCCTAGGGATGTTACAATTGAAGCAATAACTCCAATTTTCGAGAAAAGTATTCCAGGATTTGGAGAATTGTTTAGATTTCATAGTTTTAAGAAAATAGGTACCGCATCTTTTTTATCAAGAGCTGCAGCTGGAATATATAAAGGAGTAGCTATATTTTCTCTTCCAGGGTCTCCTCATGCAATTGAAATTGCTTTAAAAAGAATAATTTTGCCTGAAATTGGACATTTAGTAGCTCATTTAAAAGAAAAAATTTGAGCGAATTAAAAAACAATTATACTTTATTTTTTTATTCTCATTTTTGCTGCTTTATACATTACAATAAAATTTTTTGGAAAAGTATCTATTTGATTGAATATTATATATCATTCAGATTTTTGACCCAGTAAACTTTTAAATAACTTTAATTTAAAATTACACTAGGGGCCGTGGTCTAGCATGGTTATGATACCCGGCTAGGGACCGGGAGAAAAATAATTTCCCGAAGTCGCGAGTTCAAATCTCGCCGGCCCCATTTTTTTTATTATTATCTTATTTAATTTA
>Ga0105159_1000132_pt1 | contig 21009 bp, 24 predicted proteins | sample LHCtaG_2_FD_89590 | JGI IMG/M metagenome (GOLD analysis project Ga0105159, IMG submission 89590) | Hot spring microbial communities from Little Hot Creek, USA to study Microbial Dark Matter (Phase II) - LHC4sed_replicate | ecosystem: Environmental > Aquatic > Thermal springs > Hot (42-90C) >...
ACATATAAGCGCACGCTTGGACTCGGCGACATCCTCGGATTAAAAGCAGTCTACGGAGAATAGCCTAATCCCCCTTTTTTATAAGTCTAGCCATGGAGATAAAAATATATGCGCTTGGACTGCCCAATATGCGGAGAAAGATTCGAAGATCAGCGGGAGCTGAACAAGCATATTCGAAACAAACATAAAGGTGAAATTAAACTCATTAAACTTGAGCACCCGCAAAGAGACAAAAGATAAGGAAAGCTGCATCTTCATTAAGTGGCTTTCATGCTGTTTATAATTTATGTGTCGCTATGCGATGAAGTAGGAGCAGTCCGAAAGCAAGTAGAATGAGGGCTGAAACTCCAAGTGCGCCGGCTTGAGCACCCACCCAGAAGACATCTGAATGCGTGGGAAATTCTGCGGTGAAAAGGTACCGAATAATTGAGATGGCTGCAATGAACAATATAATTGAACTAATAACATGCAGTAATGTTGTTAAGACTCTCATCAAATTCTCCCACCAATTAATTATGTTCCCCAGAAAAGATAAACTTTTATTTTGCATTAAGAAGCCTCAGACTTTTAGAAGCGTGGCTTTCATCATTTGCTCAGCGTATGCTTCTTTAATTCCAAAAAAGTAAAATTTAACCTTCATATGAAAAGAATTGATGTCGCGGGGGTACCCGAGCCAGATCCTGTGTTTTCTATTTTAGGGCTGGAATTACTTGTTCAGCGAAGATCCTTATGGCTTCAGTGTCGGTGCGGTCGCTAAATCCAAGTATGAAGTCTTGAACGCCCGCATTAACCATCGCTTTTAAATTACGTATTGTGCTATCAATAAGTTTATCATCACTTTTGATTGCAACATCGATGAACCCGTGCCAGCTTCGCCTTATATCGCTTGGTTTACGCCCAATCTTCTCACAATGTTTGTCCAGTATCCTCATCTTTTCAGCATATGATTCCGGCGAACCGTTAAGCACATTAAAGTTATCAGCAAACTCGGCTGCCAATCTAATTATGCGCTCTCTGCCAGTTATGGATCCTATCCATATTGGCGGATGTGGTTTCTGAACCGGTTTAGGAAAACATGGTGGCTCCCTTATTTCATAAAACTTCCCAGTAAAACAGGGTTTCTCTTCAGTCCACATTTTAATAATTACTTGAAGGGCTTCACGTAATCGTGAAATTCTCTCACTATCAGAGGGATAAGGTATTCCATAAGTGTGATGTTCAATGGGTAAATCCCCTGCACCAATTCCAAACTCAAGTCTGCCTTCACTTATTATATCAAGCGTAGTAGCCATTTTTGCAAGTAAAGATGGGTATCTAAAAGTGTTTGATGTTACAAGACTGCCGAGACGTATTGTCTTTACATCTACAGCGAGAGCTGGAAGCAAAGTCCAGCAGTCTAAGTATGGGCGCCTATGCTCCTTAGGCGGCAACCATCCCTCATAAAAGTGATCATTAAGCCATATAGAGTCGTAACCAAACCGTTCGCATTCTAATGCTACATTGCGAACCGTAGCGTAACTAGGCACAGATTGAGGTAAAACTATGCCGAAAGTGACATCTCTCATAACAAAAACCTCGACCATAAAATTGTTACTGTACTTTAATAAGTTTTCCGCTTATGTCGAGGATAAACATAGGGTTTCGTGATAAACAATATAATTAAACTGATAATATGTAGCAATGTTGTTAAGAATCTTATCAAATTCCATCATTAATTAATTTCAAGCTTTTTGCTTCCAAAAGCATTTTCCCTAAAAGTCTCTTCATGAATCGTGGGTTATTTTATGAACGCTTCTCTAGGTTTTTCGAGATTGTTTTGATTCCATGTAAAATTTATTCCAATACTTGAAATTTTCTTCTCTTTATTACTAATCGATGAACTATCCTTTGATCCAATGTTGGTTCATCTGGTTTAGTAACGGCGATTACTTCAACATAATTTTCAAGCGTGCTATCCATGATTTTCTTGCCTAAAGTTTCTTGAATTTGAAAAATCCCTGCCTAACAGCGAAAGTTATTTATTTATAGAGACTCTGTATGCATAGAGGGCGAAATGCTTTGGCTTTAATTTGTCCAAATTGTGGTAAAGAAGCACCTTCAGACGCAGCCTTCTGTTCATATTGCGGGGCAAGTTTAACAGCTATCCCACCGCCGCCAGCTGCAACGGTGGAAGTTCCCATATCTTATCAAATTCAAACAGCGACTATACTCTTTGATGAAAGAGCCTCGCGTCTTGAGTTGATAGTGAGAATTGTATGGAGTTTCCTGATCGGCCTAGTAGGCTTTATATATGGTTTGGCATTTGGCATAATCATTCTTTTTTACAGCTTTGCTGCTGGAATTTTGAACATCATCAACTTCATCAAGATTCTTAAAAATGGAAAACGTTGGAAAACCGCTTTTGATTGGCAAGCGAAGCTCATAAATAAAAGCGCAACTTACTACGCCCGCCTCTACAATTACGGAATGCGAAGAGCACCATACCTTGGGCTCATGATAGATAAAAGACCGCCATTAGAAATGGAGCCTGAACCATCCAAAACGCCTGGAGGATCCCCAGCTTAATTAATTAGCGCAGATAAGGGTTCTTCAGAAAGCATAGGAAGAAGCAAACCATCAATAACATAGATGAAAGAATAAAACTTAAAGATAAAGCTCTCGTTGCTTGCCCCTAGCACCAAGTATTTTTCCTAAATATTCAATTTAGAAATAAAACTTTAATCTTTTAATTTATTAAAGAATGGAAAGATGAAAATTTTACAAATGGGGAAATGGCGCTTCATGAGGAGGGATCTGCGTGGAAGTGTTTGAAGCTATACGGACGAGACGTTCCATCCGAGCCTATGAGTCAACACCGATACCTGAGGAAAAACTTATGAGGATTCTTGAGGCTGGAAGGTTGGCGCCCTCCGCAGGCAACATTCAACCTTGGCATTTTATTGTTGTAAGAGATTTTGAAAAACGGAAAAGGCTTGCGGAAGCAAGATGGGCTAAATTTCTTGCCGAGTCACCCGTAGTAATTGTTGGCTGTGGGGATCAGAAGGCTTCCCCTAAATGGTTTATGATTGATGTGGCGATTGCCATGCAAAACATGGTTTTAGCCGCTGTAAGCGAGGGTTTAGGAACATGCTGGGTGGGAAGCTTCAATGAAGATGAAGTTAGGAAAATGCTTAAAATCCCAGATAAATATAGAGTCGTAGCCCTATTGGCCGTCGGCTATCCACGTGAAAAGTTTGATCTTACAGAAAAGGCTCTCCATTTAATCCGTAGAAGAAAGAAGGTTGAGGAAATTGTAAGCTTTGAAGAATTTGGAAAGTAGATCGCCGAAACCTATCGTGTTTACTATTCCATCAGATTCAGCGACAAAAAATTTACATGCCGGCTTGCTCCAAGATCTAAATATTGCGGGATCAGGTGTTACTTCATGGCTAAAATTAGAACAGTCCTAGGCGATATCTCCCCGGATGAATTCGGTCCAGCCTTAGTTCATGAGCATATACTTGTAGATTTCATTGAAGCTGAAAAGTTTAGCAGAGGCAGGTATGACCGGGAAGAAGTCTTTGAAGTTATGTTCCCCTATCTGGCTAGAATAAAAAATTTGGGTGTGAAGGGCTTCGTTGAGTGTACCCCCGCATATATGGGTAGAGACGCTGAGCTCCTAGCGAAGTTTTCCAGGGCTTTAGGCATTCATATTCTAACTAACACGGGTCTATACAAGGAACCTCATCTACCAAAATTTGCTTTTGAATACTCAGCTAATCAACTTGCAGATTTATGGATCAAAGAGATTCTGGAAGGGGTTGAAGATACCCCTATTAAAGCAGGGTTCATAAAAATCGCAGTAAATCCCGGCACAATAGCGCCTATACAACAAAAAATTGTAAGGGCTGCTGCCCGTTGCAGTCTTGCAACAGGAGCTGTTATCGCCTGTCATACAGCCAATGGTGCGGCGGCAATGCATCTGCTCAAAATTTTAGATGAGGAAGGCTTAGAAAATGATAGGTTAATAGTTGTTCACGCTGATGCTGAAGAAAACATTGAGTATCATTTGGAGATTGCTAGGCAAGGCGCATGGGTTGAGTATGATGGTTTAAGCCAGAATACATCTGAGAAAATATTAAAGCTGCTTAGATTTATGGTGGATCACGGTTTTGAGGAGCGGATTCTTCTGTCCCAGGATGCGGGATGGTATAATGTGGGTCAACCTCGCGGCGGCAACATTAGAGGTTATGAATACCTGATTGAAGAGTTTGTTCCTTTAATGAGAAAGAATGGGTTTGACCAAGATTTAATCGGCAAGATTCTGGTGGAGAATCCTGCTGAAGCCTTTCAGATTGAATGATGCCGCTTAAGTTTTCATTACTTGAGGGTGTGAATTGAAAAGTGAATAATCGGGAGCGAACAATTGCGGTTTTTGAGCATAGAAAACCGGATCGTTTGATATGGCAGCCGAGGCTGCATTACTGGTATTCGGTGAACAAGGCGAGAGGAACCCTTCCGGAAAAATATGAAGGATGGGATCTCCTAGCAATATACGATGATTTAGATGCTTCACCACGCGCCTATCACTACTTTAATGATACAATAAAGGTTGTTGAGGGCGACAGGGTTAAAAGGGTTGAAAAGAGCGATGGAAATTATATTTATACGAAGTATGAAACGCCTAAGGGTAACCTCGTGGAGGTTGCGAAAATAACGGAATTCGGAGCTGCCAGCATGAAGATTGAATATTTACTGAAGAGCATCGAGGACTTTGATGTGCTTGAATACATATTAAGAAGCCAGAGATTCATTTTCGATAAAGATCTATATGAGGAGAGGAAAGCGCTCCTGGGGGATCGCTCCGAACCCTCAATTACGGTTCCATGGGGGTCAATTCAAAGATTCTTCATACTCTATATGGGATTTCAAAGAGGGATCATCGCACTTTGGAAACATAAAGAGAATGTTGAAAATCTTCTCAGAGTCTTCGATGAAAATGATGATGAAAGATTCGCCCTGATCAGAAGGACACCTTTAAAACTGATCAACTTCGGCGATAACATCGATGAGGGCTTATGTTCTCCCACTTTATTCAGAAGATACATGATCCCCTACTACAAGAAAAGAACTAGGGATCTCCATCAAGCCGGAAAATACTGCACTTCACATTGGGATGGAAAGGTGAAAAGGCTTTTACCCTATATCCGAGAAACCGGCCTAGATGGACTTGAATGCGTCCCCCCGCTTCCCCAAGGAAATGTAACGCTAGAAGAGCTTAAGGAAGCATTAGAAGATAAGATTCTTGTAGACGGCATTCCCGCCATAAATTTTCTACCATTTGTTAAAAAGGACGAGCTGAAAACCTTTGTAAACAAACTTCTCCGCATTTTTAGCCCTAACATAATAGTTGGGATCTCAGATATGCTGCCCCCGGATGGGGATATTGAAAAAGTAAGAATGATAAGCGAAATGATTAAAGAGCACTCTCCTTAAATTTTCTTAGAATCTCCAATAATATTTAGCATGGTTTCAAATTTATATATGACATATGCTGATTTTTTAAACGATCAAAAATGGTCGACATAATTAACGCATTGGAGAATATACTTGTAAACATAATCAACATGCTTCCCGCCATAATCGCCGCAATAATTGTGATAGTAATAGGCTACGTTGTCGGCACAGTACTTGGTAAGGCAGTGAACAAAATCGTGGAGAAAATTGGCATTGAAAAAACATTTGATCAAAGCATAGCTGGCAAAGCATTTAAATCCTCCGGGCTGGATCTTTCAGATCTGATCGGCGGACTAGTTAAAGCCTTCATTATTGTGCTTTCAATAGTCTTAGCGATACAAATATTAAACATTCCAGGAGCCTTCGGGCTATATTTGACTGGAATAGCAAATTATCTGCCGCGGCTTCTAGGCGGCATTATAATATTAATATTTGGCATGGTGTTCGTTGATTTTCTAACAACGTTAATTGGTAAAATAATAAGACCCATGTTTCCAGAAGCAAAAAGCGAAATAGCGGACATGCTGAAGAACTTGCTATTCATAGGATTAATCGCCTTCATACTTATGCTGGCGCTTGACACCATGCTCCTCTCAGGGAACACCATTTACCCGCTGATACTGGGCTTCATAGTAATAGGCGCGGGCATATCCTTAACTGACGGCCTAATAAAATCGATCACCGATGACCATCCGGAATTCAGGGAAGTTGCGGGATACGCAAAGTTTGTGCTTTACAGCATCTTCCTGACGATAGGTGCAGGCGCAATATTTGCCACATACGCCGGGGTAGCTAATATCGTAGCAAACGTATCATGGGCCTTCGCAATAGCTCTTGGGATAACTCTGATACCAATTGCATATGCCATCGCTAAGAAAATGTTAAAGTAAAACCATTCACCGTTACGTTTCCAACCTCCCCACATTTTTCTACACAATCATGCAAAAATGCTGAGGTATTAAGGGAAAAGTAACGTTAAATTAAGGATCATGTTTATAATGGAATCATCATCCCTTCCAAAGTCCCAGCGCTAATCCTATGATGAATGTTATGGAGGAGTATGGAAGCACATTTTGGAGTCCGCCGCCTAAATCTATTATTTTAGGCAGGAACTTCATTGCGCTATCAAAGATGTCTTGAAAGGTAAAGCTCACGAATCCTGTTACGGCCAGAATTATGATTAAAGCTATTATGGCGAAGGCCAATTTCACGGTGCGTTTCACTATCAAGCCTACAAGCAGCCCAATAACAAACGGAACGGCTACTGGAACAATCCAAGCAACTTCTGGAGGAACATTAATGGACATCGCAAACACTCCGATAAAATAAAAAGTTAAACCTGTTTAAAAGCATTAACATGCCCTGGAGGCTACGTGTATGTTCAGACGTTCCGAATCGAAAATGGCAATTTATATAAACCCATCTGAGCCGTGTCTCTACAGAAGCATTTGGTGTTAAATGTGTGCTTCATATCTTGCTTTCGCAGACACTTTAGCCGCCTCTTAAGCGATTCCCCCTCGAAAAATTTTAGCAGCGGATTAGGTTGCTAAATTGGTTAGTAATGAAAAAAATTGAGGTAGATTTTAAGGGATTTTTCTCTAGGCTACATTAGCCTATCTAGCACATAATAGAACACTGTTGAGAAGGTTTCTATCAGAAGCACAGCGATTATTGATCCTGAAAGTTCACCCGTTGAAATATATGTTATAAGCAGGGCAACAGGGTCTACGACTAAGCGATATACCAAGGTCTTCTTTATGCTTGTTCTCCGAGGACGCGAAATTGGCTGGGCATCCGCACCACACTCTGACGATAGCGCAACATAAAATTGGAAATCAGATATTTAAGCCTTTTATGGAATAACCGCCTGGATACGCCGTAGAATACCGTAATACGGAACATCTAAGACTCGAATACAAAACTGACATGTTAATGCTGATGCTGCCAAAACCCTAAAAAAGTTTACAGTGCATGCAATCGAAGCCACGCTTAATAACCCTACATTAATCCTTGCCTTCTTAAGAAATGTCCAAAACTCATTGGGGCTCAGCGTGTATGAAACTAGCGTAGAGGAAGAAATGGCTGCATCAATGCTGATGGATAAAGTAAAACTTGATTTTGACGATGCCATACAATATTACATTGCTAAAAAGTTTGGGGTGGAAGCCATAATCAGTTACGATAAGCATTTCGACACGGTAGACATAAAAAGAAAAGAGCCATGGGCGTTTGTAGGAGCCACAGCGTAAAGCCTAATTCTTAGGCTACGCTAGACTAAAGATGTTTTCAACCCCATAAACGCTTATACAGCTGCCTATCGCTTGGAATGCCCCCAAAACATTGGGGGATTAAAAACTCATCTAAGAGAATAGATGAAAATTACGTAGATTGACTACGTAATTTTTAAACCAGAATCTTCAGGTTTTAGGCCCTTTAGGAACTCATATGCCATATTATGGATGAGAATCCTAAACTTTGATAACTTAAGAGCCGAATCTCTTATAAACTTTAATAACTTAAGAGCTCTTTAACTGTTAATGGTGAACGGAGTGGCTATAATTAACGTGGCGTTGCCTGAAAAAGTCTTAATAGAGCTTGAGAAGAGAGCGGAGTCCGAGGGCAAGTCCTTGGAGGAGCTCATCAGCGAAGCCGTCTTTAAGCAACTTGGCATTGCCGACCCTGAAGCCAAGGCCGAGCTCCACCTGAAGCTGTGCGAGAAGTATATGCGTGAAGCTGAGGATCTATTGGCGAGAAAGGACTACGCCCAAGCATCTGAGAAAGCCTGGGGAGCATCTTCTCAAATGGTTAAGGCATTAGCCGCCAAAGAAGGTAAAGAGCTGAGAAGTCATGCCAGTCTATGGGAGTATGTAGATGAGATAGCTGAAAAATTCGGGGATATTGAGTTAAGGCACTTATGGGGGAGGGCAAACAACCTCCACCAGAACTTCTATGAGAGCTGGATGCCTCCTAGAGAAGTAGAGCTTTCAGTAAAGGACGTCAAAAACCTTCTAGAGAAGCTTAGAACTCTCTTCAGAACAGGTGTCCAGAAAACCCAGAACTGAAGTTCTGGGATAAATGGCTGTGGGGACGAGCTGGCTGAAGGCAAAGTTGATGTCGTTCTGGCAACAGCTGAGGAGATGTTGAAATACGCTGAGTTTGGAAGGAAAAGTCAAACCCCATGTGCTTAGGTTCCCAATCTTGATTTTATCGCCAGAGCAGGTTCAAGTGGGGCTGAGTTTCAGGGAAAAATCCTGGTTTGGAGCGAGGGTAGGAAAGAGCTCGCTGCTGAAGCTTACAGCAACTTCCTCAAAATGTGCGGTGGAAGGTGGGATCCGCCTAAATATAAGCGGCAAGAATCCCTACCATTCATTCCAAGCGAGGATGAGATTAACCAATTAATAGCCGGATGCAGTAAGAGAGTAGCGGATCTCCTTGATAGGGTAAGGTAAAGATAGCGTAAACTAAAGAATCCAAGACTGACCAAGATAACCTTTCATACCCTACGCCACTGGAAGGCAACAATGGAATATCATAAGACGAGGGACATCATCCACGTCATGCAAATCTTAGGCCACAAGAACATTAAGAACACTCTGGTTTACGTGCAGCTGGAAGAAGCCCTCTTCAGGGATGTTAAGGAATACATCTAAAACTGCTAAGACTGTTGGTGAAGCATGCTTCCTTATTGAGGCTGGATTCGAGTATGTCTGCGATATGGACGGCGTTAAAATCTTCAGAAAGCCGAAGTACTAGGGGTTATTTGGATGAACCCCCCTCATGTTTTCACATGCTGGTGCGGGGGGTGGGGTTCGAACCCACGCAGCCCTACGGCAGCAGGTCCTAAGCCTGCCTCCTTTGACCACTCGGACACCCCCGCGTAGAGACCCAATGTAACAAGATAAAAATTTTGTTAGAGAACAGAGATAAATCTCTTTCCTCATATCTCCCACTTCTTTTTGTAATCTTTATTAGATCCATAAAGTTATGCATAAACTATTATATGCGGTCTGGAATAATTTTATTTAAGTTCTTGGGAAGATAGGGAGGATTAGGGTGCGAACTTCATGCTTCCTGTCGCTTTTTTTATTATCGCTGGAATGATAATATCCGTGGGTTTTTTAGGTAACGTTATCTTCAAAAAGATAGGTTTCCCAGACATTTTATTTTTAATATTGATAGGCGTCATATTTGGGCCTGTACTTAGACTTTTTTCGCCTGAGGATCTTCTGCAAGTAATACCTATCTTTGCGGCTCTATCTTTAATGCTGATTCTTTTTCAAGGAGGATTAAGTATGGAAGTTCACGCTGCTTTGTTACAGAGTATTAGAGCGACGGTTTTGGGGTTTCTATATGTTATCCTTGCAACTATTTTTGTTTCGTTCTTTGGTCATTTTGTATTGAGGTTGAGCTGGATTGAAGCGCTTATACTTGGCCCAATGACTGCTGGGACATCTTCAATTGTAATTATACCGTTAATAACTAGGCTGAATGTGACTGAGGAAGTTAAAGCAACTCTGTCTCTCGAGTCGACTATTACTGATGTACTCAACATAGTGTTAGTTATGATATTCTTGCAGATATATCTCGGGGGTTCAGTTAACCTTCAAGAGGCTGCGTCTTCACTTATAACGAGATTTGCAGTTGGCATAATGTTGGGAGCAATCATGGGGATGATCTGGATAAAAATATTGGAAGTTGCTAAGAAGCAGGAGTATACATACATGCTCACTCTTGCAGCGCTGGTTCTATGTTACGGTGGAACGGAGTTTTTGGGTGGAAGCGGTTCTCTTTCATCACTAGTTTTTGGCATAACTCTTGGAAACTATGAGAGAATAAGAAGTTTATTAGGTGTAAAAATAGATTTTGCATCTATGTCGAAGATAGTAGAGAGAAGATTAAAGATTTTCATGATGAAGTATCTTTTCTAGTTAAAGCTCTATTTTTCGTAATCTTAGGGCTGATTTATATGATTGACCCCCTCGGGCTTACTTATGCAGGAATAATTATGGCTGTTAACCTTGTTATCCGCTATTTCGCAGTTAAAATAGTAACACGCAACAGTCCTCTCTATAGATTTAGAAGTTTTATGACTTTAATGTGTGGATCTGGTTTAGCAAATGCAACATTAAGTTTATTTGTTTATAATGAGATGATGATGCAGCAGAGCTTTATAGCTGGTCTATACCCGTTGATTGTAACGAACATAATTATGATAAATAATTCTATAACAGCGTTGACACCGCTAATATTAAGAGGTTCAGGAAAACCTAAATTAATTATTGGTAAGCCCTTTTAGAAGGAGAAGCAAAATCTGCCAAATGAATAAATATCCGTATGATTCAATTTCCTCCCAAATCCTCTTAAATATACTTTCATCGCCGGAGATCTGCGGTAATTCTTTACGTTTCCCCTTCCAAGAGATACATATACATGGTTTAACTTTTAATTTAGTATAAGATGATGCAATACTGCTTTTATTCTCATCTTTATTGGAAAGGCCCTTTAATCCTGAACCTTAAGATTGCTCTGGAGGATATTTGCCATATTCACGTGTGAACTCAGTCATTGCTCTAATGTTCTCTATTTTCGAATCATTTTGAATTATGGTTCAAAGAGAAAGCTAAGGAATATGGAATAAAAGTGGGTGTTGGCACACCTCCTACTTCTAAGGTGGAACGGGATGAGGTGGGAGCCTAAAAAAGGGCAGTGAACAACCAACCAATGAACACCCTAGAAGCAGGAATCTCCCGGCTTCAGCCGTGGAGAGTGTCAAGTGTATGATTTGGTGATGAAATAACTCGAGAAATTCGACCAGATTCTCATCATGAAGGAAACTTTTCTCTTTGGCGTTGATGCAATAAAAAAAAAGGACGTGGGAAATAATTGCTGTATGTTATAGCAGGGAGATTATTGTGATTCCGACTAAAGCCAGTATGACAATTATTACTATGAATAAGATTACTGCTATTATGGCTATTGCTAAAGCCTTTAACCAGCCGCAGTCAAAGAAGTGTTTAATCAGCGCAAGCCAGATTATTAGCATGATTACTGCTGCGGCTATGCCGCCAACAAATTTGCCGATTGATGAGCTGATCATTGTTCCAATCACGGTTCCGAGAAGCACTATCCATACGGAATCAATAAACCTAGCTTTTTCTTTGCCAACCAGCATTCTGCCTGAAAGCCATAGCACAGGCGAGATCATTATTGTATTTACAATTATGCTGACTAGGAGCGCGGTTATATCCATGCTCCTCCTCCTCATTATTACCCTATAATATAAGTGGTTCTCTTTATCGAAAGATCTGGATGGAACGGTTTCAGCAGCCATATTTTTGCGGGGGAAGCCGAATCTATTATTAAACACAATATATTTATTAAGCTAATTATAATATACTTTATTTTGTGATTAATATGCCAATACAAAGATTTAGAATAACCCCCACAAGTAAAAGCGCTCTCTTCAGGGCTAAAAGATGGTTTTACTTAACATTCTACACTAATGTTCCAGCCGAGATTAGGGAGGAAAATAGGAAGGTATGGGTTGATCTCGCCGGCAAGATCGTTGAGGAAATTAATAAGCGTAACGCCGCCGACAAACCGGCAAGGCTTACAATAAATTATGAGAAGGGATCACGCGGCGAATTCCACCCTCTATCAGTAACGGTTGAGCTGATGGAGATAAAACCCCTAGAAACATTCACGATTTACACCTCAAAGGAGGAGGAAAAAAAGAGGTTAAAGATTGAGCTTGAGGAGCTGATAAAGAAGGCTAAGGAGCTTGGAATAAGCATAGAGGAGCTTAAGGCAAACCCGGAGAAATACTTATAGCAGGCTTAAAACATGAAAAATAAGCCATGCTGCATTAGCCCATTTAATCTTTTTTATAATAAACACAAACATTTAAGTTTAGTAAACCATAGACTTTTGATTGGTGAAAATATATGTCTGAGCGGGAGCTTAAAGAGGTTGGGAGGGTTACCCATTACTTCACGAAAATAGGCGTTGCAGTTGTGAACTTGACGGATACATTATCCGTGGGCGATAAAATCCTCGTGAAGGGCGCTGTGACAAACTTTGAGCAAACTGTTGAATCAATGCAAATAGAACATAAAAATGTGAGCATTGCCCAGAGTGGACAAAGCGTCGGGCTGAAAGTGAATCAGAGGGTTAGGGAAGGCGACAAGGTTTACAGGATAGTTTCCTCCTAAATGAGCCAATAATATACAGCAGCATAATATAAATAATGAGGATCAGCAGCGTTTATCCCATACCTGGTAGCTTAGCCTATGAATCCATCATTAATCCAGAGATATCTTTACTGATAATGCTTCAATGGGGGAAATAGGGGTGAGCAAAGGGTTAACTGGCTATAGGGGTTTAGCCCTAAAAATGCTTCTGGAAGCTGGAGCGGATATTGGCGACTTAATACGTATAGCTAAAGATAATGTTGTTTTTGAGGGGATTTTGATTCCACGCTCAGAGTACAGCGACGACAAACATATCGTGATAAAAAGCAAGTCCGGCTATAATATCGGCATAGAAGTTACCCCGACAACAAGGGTTGAACGTGTGAGGGCGGAGATGAAGCCGCTTTTCGCCCCCCCTCCGCCTCCGGAACAGAGGGCAGGCTTGCCTAAAGTGGCTATTCTAAGCACTGGCGGAACGATAGCTAGCCGCGTAGACTATCGAACCGGCGCTGTTAGACCAGTTATTTCAGCAAGCGACCTATACAGCATTGTTCCGGAGCTCTCAGACATAGCTTTAATCGATGCCGAGATATTGTTCAGCACATTCAGCGAGGATCTGACGCCTAAGCATTGGTCGGCGATGGCTAGGGCTGTTGCCGACCGCATATCTAGAGGTGTCGACGGAATCGTTATAACGCATGGCACAGATACGATGGGATATTCAGCCGCGGCCCTTAGCTTTGCGCTGCAGAAGTTGCCTGTGCCTGTTGTATTTGTTGGGGCTCAGAGATCTGAGGATAGGCCGAGCTCAGATGCCCCCATGAATCTTATAGGCGCTGTTTATGCGGCTTCAAGGGCGCCCTTCGCCGAGGTTACCGTAGCCATGCATGAAACCCCATCGGATGAATCTATAATTATTCATAGGGGAACAAAGGTTAGGAAATGCCACACGAGCCGTAGGGATGCCTTCAAAACCGTAAATTCCAAACCTCTTGCCAAAATCATAAATAGCGAAATCTTCATTTTAGCGGATAATTATCAGCCCAGAGATCCGGAGCGGAGAATGATTTTGAAACCTGAATTTGACGAGAGAGCCACGCTTATAAAGTTTTATCCCGGCATGAGCCCTAAAATAATTGATTGGTATGTTTCAGAGGGTTATAGGGGCATCGTTCTAGAAGGCACCGGTTTAGGCCACGTACGCCGAGAACTTTTCCCATCGATTAAGAGAGCCATAGACTCAGGCGTAATAGTTGCAATGGCATCTCAATGCATCTGGGGACGCATTAACATGAACGTTTATTCAAACGGGAGGGACTTGCTGGCTATGGGAGTCGTTCCGCTTGGCGATATGCTTGCTGAAACAGCCCTTGTTAAAATGATGTGGTGCCTAGCCCAATCTAGAAGCGTCGATGAAGCCAGAGATCTGCTTATAACAAACATCGCCAACGAATTCTCAGATAGAACTGTTGAGCATGTTGAACCGCCTAAACTTGCGATGGGTTGAAGGGAGCGTTGGAAGTTGAAAATTGACTATCATGCTCTTGGGCTTAAAGTAGGTTTAGAATGCCATCAGCAGCTAGCGACGCGTGGAAAACTATTCTGCAACTGCAAACCCCAGCTCTTTAAGGGTGAGCCGGAAATAACGTTTCTACGTAGGTTGAGACCGACTCAAAGCGAGCTCGGCCAGGTGGATCCAGCAGCCTTTTTCGAGTTCCAGAAGGGTATGAAAATACTTTACGAGGCTGACTCTGAAACCTCATGCCTTGTTGAGATGGATGAGGAGCCCCCGCATGAGCTCAACCGTGAAGCCCTAGACATAGCGATAATAATAGCCTTGATGATGGATGCGAAGCCCATTGATGAAGTTTATGTTATGCGAAAAATAGTTATAGACGGCTCCAACACAACAGGCTTCCAGAGAACATGCATCGTAGCGGTCGACGGCTCAATAAAGGTCGATGGGAAAAATGTGCCTATACAGCATATATGCCTAGAGGAAGATGCTGCCAGAAAGATGGGTGAGGAGGGTTTCCTCGTACGCTATAGGATTGATAGGCTCGGCATACCATTAGTTGAGATCACAACGGGACCCGTGATAAGCACGCCTGAAGAGGCTGAGAGGGTTGCGCTTGCAATCGGCAAGATTTTAAGGTCAACAAGGAGAGTTAAGCGCGGGATCGGAACAATAAGGCAGGATCTAAACATATCAATTAGGGACGGGGCCCTAGTGGAGATAAAAGGGGTTCAGGAGCTAGAATTAATCTCTAAGGTTATTGAGTATGAGGTTCAGCGTCAACTGAACCTATTGAGGATACGCGATGAGCTGAGACGGCGGAATCTGAGGGAGGACGATCTTAAGGAGGAATTCTTCGACGTAACATCAGTGTTCAGGGAGACTCAATGCCAAATACTTCGAAGGGCAATAAGCCAGGGAAAAACAATCCTAGCGGTTAAGTTGCCGAAGCTCGCTGGGATACTGGGTTTCGAGCTTATTCCAGGCTTAAGGTTTGGGGGCGAACTGGCTGATAGAGCCAGATTCTGGGGCAGGGTTGGCGGCATACTTCACACAGATGAGCTCAGATCCTACGGTGTTTCAGAGGAGGAGATTTCCGAATTGAGGAGGAAAACGGGCGCCGGGGAGGAGGACGCTGTCGTAATTGTTGCTGACAAGATTGAGAATGCATCTGATGCTCTAAAAGCCGTAGTTGAAAGGGTTCGCGAAGCCATTAAGGGGGTTCCTGAAGAAACCCGCGCGGCTAATCCCGATGGAACAACGAGATATATGAGACCTAGGCCTGGAGCTGCGAGAATGTATCCTGAAACCGATGTTCCACCGATAAAGATCACCAAGGAGCATTTGGAAAGATTAAGATTGCAGCTGCCTGAACCCCCTGAGGTGAAGATTAAGAGGTTAATGAGCAGCTATGGCATAAACGAGAAGCTCGCGAAGCAGCTTCTGGACATGGAATACGACGATCTCTTCGAGGTTACGGTTAAGGAGACCAAGGTTTCGCCAACAGTTGTCGCTGCAACCCTCACTGAAACATTCAAAGCTCTAAAGCGTGAAGGAGTAAAGATTGAAAACCTATCTGAGGAGCAAGTAATTGAAATCTTCAAGATTGTTGGTTTAGAAAAAACCTCGAAGGAGTCTATACCTGAAATCGTAAGATGGTTAGCTGAGCATGAAGGCTCAAGCCCGATGGATGCCATAAAGGAGCTCGGCTTAATGATGATCAGTGAGGAGGAACTTAAATCGCTCATAGAGGAATATTTAGACAAGAACAGGGATTTGATTGCGGAAAGGAAGCTAGGAGCCCTCGGGGCTCTGATGGGTATAATAATGAGAGATTTAAGGGGGAAGGCTAAACCGGAACTTGTGAATAAGATTTTAAGGGAGAAATTGGCTGAAAGGCTTGATGGCTAATCGTCCAGATAAGCTCTGCGATCAAAAATTTTAGGGATAAGCCAGCATATCCCATTATAGTAAAAATTATAAGGTTGATCCGCCGAAAAAGAATGGGAGACTCGATTGGGAAAGATTCAAATTGAGATAAAAACGTCATTCGGTAAAATAATTGTTGAAGGTTCAAGCGTAGGCGATCTAATGGATGCTCTGGAAACCTTCCCTGAAAACCTTGTGAGCAGCTTGGAAAAAACAATCTCTAAAATCGCTGGACATGAGAGGGAGAAGAAATTTAACGAGATAGTGAGGCAAACAGAGAATGGTCCGATCCTGACTCTTAAGAATAAGGAAGCGCTCACCCATTGCGAGGCCATCGGTTTAATCCTATATTTTTCTAAAAATAGAAGCAATAGATCCTCGCAGATAAGACGTTTACTTGAGTATTCAGGGATGAAAACTCAGGTTTCTTCAAGGCTGAACGAGATGGTTAAACGTGGCTTAGTCTTTAAACTTAACGTGGGAAGCCCAGATTGGACGCTAAGCCCTAAGGGTGAACAGTGGATTGAAGGGAAGGTATTGCCGAAACTGAGGGGCAATTAGCGGTTTTATTCAGATTCACTCTGAGCATACTCGTCATATGCCCTAAGTATGGCCTTAATGTATTCCTTCAGTTTCTCAGGGGTTATCTCCGGACTTATAGTTAAATTAAGCGCTATATTGGCTCCAAAAGCGGGTTTTTCTATGCGGGCCGATGTTCTTCTTCCAGCGCCCTTAATGATGGATTTAGGTTTAACAGCCTTGGCTTCTCTGGGCGCAGCGATTTTCTTCTCAGGCTTAAGCGCGGCTGATGGCCAGTTTATTTGAAAGGCATATGCTATTAAATCTAGGAAGGCGTTTAATCCCACCTTATCAGCCCTTAAATCGCCGACAACCCTGGGAACCTCAAGTATGGCGGAATCTTTATCCATACCCTCCCTATTTACGCGCTCAATAAACCTTGTTATGGCTTCATCTTTGGACAGGATATTCCTCAGAAGCTGCCTAGTTAGGTTTCCCTCGGGATCTATCCGATACGCGTAGGCGAATTCAGCCGCCTCCTTAGTTAGCCTATATTTCCCAGGCTCCTTCTCGCTTTCCTCTATGAAGCCCCAGCTCTTTAGAAAGCCATTGTTTCGGCTAATATTGTGCAGGGTTACGCTTGACCTGCCTGCAACCTCGCTTACGCCAACATACTCCTTGTCCGCTCCAACGTTAAGGTATCCAACCAGAACATCGAATATTTTTGGAAGGCTTAAACGCCTAGGGAGAATTTTTGATGAACTCAATAATGCCCTAACACCTCTAAATCACATTTCTAAAGCTAATATTTCTTCTTCTCGGCATAAAAATGTATATGTGCCCGCTTAATCCTGTTTCGCTAAACAAAAATTTTAAATCAAATTATACATATATATCTGAAGCGTAAAAGGGCTTGTGGTTGCTTATGTGCGGTGAAACCTCAGATCTTGAATTAACTATTAAGTATAAGGATGTTGAAGCAAGATTCGTTGGGAAACCGGATGAGGTTATAAGAGCCTTTTCCAGCTTTATAAGTAGGGTTCTTCCAGCATTTGACCTTGCCTCGGAGCTAACCTTAACAGTGGATTTCGAGGAGCTTTTAAGAGGCGTGAAGGGTTTTATAGCGTTTACGCCTGAAGGTCCAGTTGTAGCGGTTCCACGTGAGAAGCTCGGTGGAGATAGAAATGCAATAATTCTTAATCTTGTTAAGGCTTATATTGGGCATAGGGCGGGACGCCTAGAGAAGGATTCGCTCTCAATGGCTGAGATTATGGCTTCGCTTGGAGGAAAAAGCGGAACCGTCGCCGCTCGGCTGAGCGAACTCACAAACATGGGCTTTGTTGAGCGGGTTGGACGTGGAGAATATAGGGTGACAACCCTAGGCGTGAAATTCCTCTTAAATGAGGCTTTGCCGAAGATTAGGGAGGAACTTAAAGTTGAGCGGGGAGGCGAAGGTTAAGGCGCATTTAGAAGTTGGAGATATTAAGGTGGATTTTGAGGGCGATGTAAACCAGGTTTTCGAATCAATAATCAGTTTTCTATCGCAGATATATCCTAACATTGAAATCATCCGGAGAATATTTTTCACGCCTGATTTAGCGAAGCTCTCAAGCAGCATCGCTGGGCTGGTGGAGATAACCCCTGAGGGTCAAATAATCGCCCCCAATGTGAATTTAACGGCTAGAAGCGCCATCTGCCTTGTGCTTCTCGGCGCATACATCGGAGCTAAATTTGGGAGGCTGCAGAGGGATAGCCTGGCAGCAAGCGATTTATCGAAATTCACAGGTAAGGCTAAGAAAACCGTGATAAATGAGCTTCCCAGACTGATTGAGGAGGGCTTAATTGAGAAGGTTTCTGAAGGAGAATATAGAATAACAACCCTGGGTATAAGAAGAACTGAGGAAATAATTGAATCCTTAAAGAAGGGTAAATAAGCCAGCTTCGAATCTTCTTAGATTCTCACGGTTCCCGAAAACCTCATTGCTGAAGCAGTAAACCTGATTCTAAAAGGGGCATCGGGTGAAAAATTATCGGTATTTTCACGTTACTCATATATAGATCTTTCCAACCTATCTATTTTTAGGCTGCTTGAAGGTGGAATATTTGAAGGGTAAACCGTTAGCTGCGATAGTTTCAGCGGGATTATCCAAGTTTGGCAAAAGAGATGGGGTTTCAGGCAGGGAGCTATTCGCTGAAGCCGCCCTAGAAGCCTTTAGCAGATGCCCAAATTTAGAGCCTAAGAAGGATATTGAGGCGCTTATAGTTGGGAACATGAGTGAGTCTTTTGAGCATCAGTGCCATTCAGCGCCGTTAATGGCGGATTGGGCTGGGCTGATTCCAGCATCGGCTGTTAGGGTTGAGACAGCATGCGCTTCATCCGGCGCAGCGATAAGATATGGATTATTCGCGATACTCTCAGGCATATATGATATCGTTATGGTTGGAGGTTTTGAGAAGATGACTCATAGAACAACATCTGAGAACACTGAGTATTTAGCCATGGCGTCCGATTTCCCTCTTGAACAGTGGAACGGTGCAACCTTCCCAGCTCTTTTTGCGCTTATGGCCACAGCCCATATGGATAAATATGGCACTAGGGAGGATCAGATGGCTCTTGTTGCAGTTAAAAATCATCATAACGGAGCATTGAATCCTAAGGCGCATATGCAGCGGGAGGTCACCGTGGAGCAGGTTTTAAGCTCAAGGGTTATCGCTAAACCACTAAAACTTTACGATTGCTCCCTGATATCTGATGGAGCGAGCTGCGCGATCCTAACTAAGCCGGAGATCGCTAGAAAATACACTGACATGCCGGTTTATATAATTGGGTCGGGACATGGAACAGATTACATGGGGCTTTACGAGAGGGAAAGCCTGACAAGTCTTAGGGCGGCTAGAATCGCCGCTAAGGAAGCATATGAAATGGCGGATATAAGCCCGCATGACGTCGACGTAGCGGAGGTGCATGACTGCTTTACAATAGCGGAAATAATCGCGTATGAAGATCTAGGCTTCTGCAGTCCAGGTGAGGGCGGAAAATTCATAGAGAGCGGGGCTCCAATGCTTGACGGCTACCTGCCCGTAAACACAAGCGGCGGGCTTAAATCTAAGGGTCACCCTGTCGGCGCAACAGGAGTGGCTCAATTATATGAAATATTCCTCCAGCTTACCGGTCAAGCTGAACGTAGGCAGATTGATGGATGCGAGATTGGTTTATCACATAATCTAGGTGGAAGTGGAGCAACATGTATGGTTCACATTTACCGGAGGGGGTGAAGAGATGAGCGAAGCATATCCATTCACCATTGATCAGTTCTATAAATTTGTAAGCGAAGGAAAAATTATGGGTGCAAAATGCAATAGGTGCGGAGCAATCTTCGCGCCGCCTAGAACAGTATGCCCAAAATGTCTCTCAACAGATTTCACTTGGGTTCAGCTGAAGAATAGAGGTAAACTGCTGACGTATACCGTGATTTATATTGCACCGGAAAGATTCCAGCCTATCGCTCCATACGCCTTCGGCATAATTGAGCTTGAGGACGGTGTCCGGCTGCCGGGAATCATCCGGGGAGTAAAGCATGAAGACATAAAAGTAGGTATGGATCTTCAGGTTGACTTCGATGTAAATGTTCCCCAAACATGGCCTCAGTGGCCTAGATACTTCTTTAGGCCGCCATAAGCCGTCCGCCGTAAAATTTTAGGGATAAAACGCGCTCCGGCAACATAATTTTATTTTTAGATTTAACCCTCAACTACATATCGGTAGTAAACGTATTCTCCGGCTGTTGGGCTTCTCCTAGTTATTTTCACTATGTCCCCGGGCTTAGCTCCGATGACCCTTATTATTGGGTCGGAAGTTTTTATTCTCGGCAGCTTGTAGGGTTCAACGTGATATTTCTCCAAAACCTCCTTTCTCTCTTCAGGCGATAAGACTTCATGTTTTGGAACCAGCCGATGCTTAAATATATTGAAGGATGGGAAGTCCTGGGATAAAAGTTCAATGCTGTTTTTTCGGGCTTCTGATTTAGCTGACTGCGTATATTTCTCACCTATTATTATGCCCTCCTCAATACTTCTAGACTTCATGTATTTCGCCATCTGCTCAATATATCGTACGCCAACAGCTTCATCGGTTGATATTACCCATATGAGAATTTTTTTACCGCTGGAATCTTCGGCTGTAACTAATGCGCCGCTTTTAACTTCTTCTCTCTCCAGGAGTTTATAGTTCCTTAGCTCAATAAGCACCTGCAGCTTCCTTTCAAGGATCGGATTTAGAGTCAAAACCATCCCTCAGCGCCGCGGAAGAGTATATCCAAAAAAGTAGAGAGCCCTTTTAAACTTTACGTTGCATTAGAA
>Ga0105159_1000143_pt1 | contig 19911 bp, 20 predicted proteins | sample LHCtaG_2_FD_89590 | JGI IMG/M metagenome (GOLD analysis project Ga0105159, IMG submission 89590) | Hot spring microbial communities from Little Hot Creek, USA to study Microbial Dark Matter (Phase II) - LHC4sed_replicate | ecosystem: Environmental > Aquatic > Thermal springs > Hot (42-90C) >...
ATATTTAATAAACCTTTTTGCACAAACGTACAACACAAAAACACATGGTGGGCCGGACCGGATTTGAACCGGTGACCTTCCGCACGTCAAGCGGATGTCCTAACCGAGCTAGACTACCGGCCCCACTTTCTTTTTGAAAAGAAAGTCGATTAAGAAATTTAGAGCTTTCGGTTTGAGGACTCTCTATTCTGAATGTTCATAAAATCTTAGGTCTGAAGGAAAAATTTTATGTGCTGGAAATCACAGAACATCTTTTTCAAAACATGTTTGGTGAGAAAATGTCGAAACGCTACGAATTTGAGCTTGGAAAGGCGGCGGACATCCTTGTGAGGGAGTTATTTAAACTGAAGGCTGGTGAGGAGTTTATAATAACTGCGGATACCGAAACGGACATGAGAGTTGTTGAAGCCACTGCTAGAGCAGCTTTTGCAGTTGATGCAAAGCCCATGGTCTTCTGGCATCCCTCACCATTAGGCATCGGAAAAGCAGCGGATCCAATGCTACCCCTAAAGTCCTTGACTGCAGCGTTGAAGGAAGCTGACGCTTGGGTGGAGTTCAACGCGAAGTGGCTGCTCTATTCAACGCCCTGGGACATAGCCATAAAAGAGAACAAAAAGCTGAGATATTTATGTTTAGTTGAAATGGACACAGACATGATGATACGCTGTATAGGCCGTGTGAACTTCCCTGTCCTAAAGGAATTTCAAGAGAAAGTTGCGGAAATGACACGAAAAGCCAAAAAGATGCGCATTACAACGCCTGCTGGCACTGATGTAAGTTTCGAAAATGATCCTAATCACCCCATAATCGTTGAAGTTGGCTACGCAGACACACCTGGGCCTCACTTCTTATCTGGACAGATAGGCTGGACGCCAAAGGTCGGTTCGGTAAATGGAATAATAGTTTTTGATGGTTCACTAGTGCCTATCGGACTCTTAAAAGAGCCTGTGAAGCTTTATGTGGAAAAGGATAAAATCACTAAAATTGAAGGTGGAAAGGAGGCTGTTGAGTTCGAGGCTTGGCTGAAGAGTTTTAATGATCCCAACATGTTTCTAATGGCTCACGTTTGCTATGGCTTCCACCCGAACGCTAAACTTACAGGTGTATGCCTTGAAGACGAACGTGTCTGGGGCGGTACTGAGTGGGGAATAGGCAATGTAGGGCCAATGTTACTACCTCCAAACGGTAGACCTGCAGCATCCCACAGCGACGGCATATGCCTAAACTCTTCAGTGTGGCTTGACGATGTTCAAATAACGGATAAGGGCAAAGTTATTCACCAAGAGCTCGCCGAATTAGCAAAGAAATTAGGAAAAGCTTAAATTCCAATCTCCCAATTTTTTACATTCCCGCCATATTTTTACAAAAAAAGAAGAAGTGTTTTAATTCATTCTTTTTAATCAAAGAAAAATGGATTGTGGGAAAACTTTCTCTTAATGGCTTTGGCAGATCAAAATTATATTTCCACATCTATTTTTCTCGGTTTTTGTCTCGGCGGTCTATATGCCTCCTTGCTTTGGGAAATGCCTAACATAATCCACATTACAGCGTTGAAAACTGCAGCCCTTAACGGCTCAATTATTGGAACATTAATGCCTTTTGCCGTTAAATTTTCCTTAACCTCTTCTAATAATGAGGACATCCCTGTGCATCCGAAAACTATGGCGTAAGCCCCATCCTCTTTCACCGCCTTTTCTGAAGCTTCAACTATTTTCTTTACGCTTTCTTTACGCTTTTTTTCAAGGTCTAAAACTGGAATGTTTATTGTCACTAGGGAGGCAAGGTGATTTATGGTGCCGTTTTTCGTCATTGTTAATCTAACGCCATTTTCGGTTTCTGGTAGAATATTTATGACGGAAAATTTGTGAGCCACCTGGGCTGCTAAGTGGCAGGCGGATTCGTTGGCTCCTAGAACTGGTATGTTGACAAGTTCTCTTGCAGCTTCCAATCCTGGATCCATGAAGCAATCGATAACAACCGCGGCGTAACCTTCCTCTTCAGCCTTTTTTACTCGTTGAAGGATATACGGCGTATTAAGTGCGTCGTCAAAGAATCCTTCTATGGAGGCTGTTCCCTTCTCAAGGCACACGGGTTCAAGTGTTATAACTCCTCCTGTCCATCGGCTTACCTCTTCTGCGAGTTTTTTGCGGTCTTTCATACCTTCTTCAAGGCTGTCACTATACATTATCGGAAGGATGTCTAAAATTTTCTTCATCCGAATCCCTTCAAAATTTTTGTTTTATAAAAATAAAAGGAGGGGTGTTATGTGGGTATGAGGGCCTTCAATTCTTCCCATTTAGTGACGTAATAGTCATTATTATCTGGTAAGTCTGGAGACAGGTAGTATCTAGTTATTGCTAGTTTGTCTTGGACTGAGCCTAGGTCTCGGAGGTTGCCCTTCGGATCAGGTGAACCAGTTCTTGGTGGGGTACCTTCCCAGAAGTGTTTGAAGTATACGTCTGGAAGGAATAAGGCATGTTGTAGGCGCTCTGGTAGGTTTGCGAACTCTGGATGGTCAGGCCATATTTCGCTCATTATCTGGTTTATTGGGAGATATGTGCGGGTGCCAAGGAAGAACCAACCGAACATTTCGTCACCCATGCTTTGTCTATAATCGTCCCAGCCCCATGCTGGTGTTGGATAGCCTTGCTTTGTGTAAAGCATTTGCATCCACACTTCTAAACACCAGTTGCTGAGACGACATAAATCCTCAAACATTTCATCATTAACATACTTTGAAATGTAGAAGGAGTTGTACCAGAAGAACGGTCCATTAACCAGCCTTGCATAGTAAGCTGGGACACCGGCTTTTCTCGTGTCAAAGCACACTGGTTGCCAAGTGCTAGCCAAGTAAACCTCCTTAGCCGTAAATAGGCTTACGATGTCACCATATTTGAACCAGAAAGTTTTGATCTGACCTGATTGAACTATCGGCTTGAGATAATTAAATATTTGGTCAACTTCGGATTTGGTCATGTTTGTGAAGTTTTCGGATTCTGTCGGGTCAAACTGTCCTGTGGCGTTTAATTCGTTGGCTGTCTCCGTGAAAGTTGTAAATCCCTCGTCTTGAAAAGCTGTTCTTCCCTTCCATTCCGGATTCCACAGTTCAGAATACGAAATTGTCGTTTTCGTTCCACCTTCCTCTTCGTAAGGAACAAATTCTGGTAGGTAGGTGACCGAGTCAAAGTTCCACATTTGCGGAACGGCAATTAGGCTTTCTCCAGGTACATGCCACAGTAATTGGCTGAACCTTTCCGCCATCTTAGGCGGGAAGTACTTACCTGGATCATTGAACAGATCCACAACCTTGTCTGCTCGCCATCGAGGTATCTTCTCCAAGGGCATGGGTCTTAAGATGTTAGCATTTACAACTGGTCTGTATCTTCCACCACCACCCCAGTCCCAAGCATATGGATCAGCAATTTGTCTTTGACATATAATGTAAAAATCTTCGTATGTACATTCTATCTCCTGTCCCGTTAGTTCTTTCCACTTTGTTGCTGCATCTGGAGGGAACCAGAATGGATGCCCTAGGTATCTAATTTTAGGCTTTCCAGGCTTTTGTGTGGACAGATACCAGTAAGCTCCTCCTGCAACCGCCGCTGCGCCAATAACGCCTCCTGCAACATATTTCAAGTATTTTCTTCTCGAAATTTTTTGTTCTGACATTTCGAGGTCTCCCTTCACCTTTTTAAACCATTGACTCTAAATTTGGAGCCTTAGCTATTTAAATTTAATCATCCAAATTCTTCTAAAAACAATAAGGTGCCCAAAAATAAAAGAATTGGGGTTTATTTAGCCCCTCTTGAAAGTAGCTCAGCCATTATCAACAACCCAACTACAGACACTACAGTCATTATTGTTCCAGCAGCAAACCACTTGGTGGTTAAGGGGTACACCGTGAGCTGAGTATATATGAATGTTGAAACTACACCAGTACCACGTGCAACCCACAAGTTGCGAATAAGCTCTCCCCATGAAAGGAGGAACCCCATTATTCCAGCGGATAATACCTCCCATTTAATTAAGGGCAAGGTAATGTGCAGATAGACCCTTAAAGGATCAACCCTTAGAGCAGCTGCTGTTTGTTCATAGAGCATCAGTTCTGGGTCGAATCTTGCCATCATTAAAATGAAACCGAAAGACGAGGCGTAAACAGTGTTGATGGCTATCATATTCCATTCCGTTATTGAAACACCTAGTACACTAAACATTAAAATGGTTCCTAAGCCTAAAAGTGCTCCAGGAGTTAAGAAACCCAACAGGAACAGATAAAATAATATATCTCTGCCTACAAGTCTGTAGCGCATTGTCAACGCAGTTACAGTCACAATGATACAGGTCAGTACGGCGGTTATCCCGCTAACTCTAATAGAATTTGTAACAGCATTCCAAAATTGCCAGTCGTGAATTATTGGAATGTAGGAAGGATTCATTTGCCAAAGCTCCCGCTGACCAATATACCATCTCATAGAGAGCTGTTTGATTGGAAATAGAATTTTAGGCGAATCGTTAAAAGAAAGAATCACTAGGAAAATCGTTGGAAGATATATTACAACGAATATTATCAGCATATAGATTTTGGCAATGATATCTGACTTCTTCATAGTTCATCACTCATACACAAGTTTCTTTATATCAACGATCTTAAGCAGAATATACAATATTATTATGCAGACAATCAATAGAATAATGCCTGCAGCTGATGCTTGAGGCCAGAGGAATTGGCTTGCATAAGTTGATACTGATAGCCCCAAAGTTTGCATACCACCAGCCCAAAGAGCAGGAGTCACATAATCGCCTATTGTGTTAACGAAAACGAATATAAAACCACAGATAACTCCGGGCAACGCCGCCTTAAAGATTATATCGTATATTACTCTGTGCGGAGGCGCCTTAAGGACTCTAGCAGCGTCAATCATTTCCGGGTCCAATCTGCCTAGGGCGAGGTTTATTGGGAATATCATAAACAAAAGATTTGTCTGAACCCATATGATGAATAACGCTGCGGGTGTGAATAGGATTTTCAATGGCTTAGATATTAGTCCAGACGAAAGTAGCAGCGAGTTTAGAACTCCACCTTCACCTAGAATTGAAAGCCAGGCCACTGATCGAATTGTCCAGTCTATTAAAAACGGCGCCAGAAGAAACATTATTATGTAGTTTTTAGCCCTTTGACTTTTAACTTTGAAGGTATAACAGTAGGCGAATGGGAAGCCTATAGCAAGGCAGATGAACGCTGTTCCTATACTTGTGTAAAGCGTGTTAATGAGCATAGTCGTAAATTGAGGTGAGGTTAGATATGATAGGTAATTGCTTACTGTAAATTCCATTTTGTATCCTGGCCAAACTGGTTTGAAAAAACTCATCACAGTCATTATGCCAAGAGGAACTATAAGGAAAAAAATGTAGGTAATAAGCCCCGGCAAAATGAGAATGTATCTCATGTGGCGTACCATGTTTGGGCCTCCTACTTCCCGTAAATGACTTCTTCTATGTTCAATCCTTCGATTACGCTAGGCTTCTCTAAGAGTACACTGTTTCCAGGATCCCAGCATAGAGTATATTCTTTTTCAAGTTTCAAGTTTATCGCTTCCTCCGGCGGTACCGATGCCTTTAGTTCAGCCTTTCCGTCAACGTTGAAGATGCACTCAACGTATTTGCCAAAGTAATAATTCCGGACGAACTTGCCTTTTACGTAATTTGCATTTTTAATGGATTTGTTAACCATGACATATTGCGGTCTAATGCCGTAGGCTAACCTCGTTCCTGGTTTGATATGCACCTCACCGGAAGGTGCAGATTTGAACTCGCCGATCTCTGTTTTAACAATGTACATATCCCCGTCTTTAGAGGCTACTTCTCCGGGAATTAAATTGATATCTCCAACAAATCTGGCAGCGAAAACCGTTTTTGGCTTACAATAAACCTCCTCTGGTGTGCCATACTGCTCTATCACCCCAGTATTCATCACTATCATGTGGTCAGCGAGCGTCAACGCGTGGTCTTGCACGTGGGTTGTCAAAACGAAGGTGTTTCCAGTTTTCTTGTGTATAACTTTGAAATCTTCCATCAACTTTCGCTGGAGCTGATAGTCTACATGGCTTATGGGCTCGTCCAAAAGTAACACTTTAGGCTCAACCACGAGGGCTCTTGCAAGGGCCACTCTTTGCCGTTGTCCGCCACTAAGCTCCAAGGGGCTTCGATTTTCAAACCCGCTCATACCCACAAGGGCAAGCGCCTCAGAGACCTTACGCTTAATGTATTCCTTGTCTTTCCCCATCATCCTTAAACCGAAGGCTATGTTGTCAAAGACGGACATATGAGGGAAGAGAGCATAGGATTCAAACATTAAAGATAGGTCCCGTTTGTGAGGAGGTACTCCTCTCATGTTCTTTCCAGCAATGTAAACTTCACCGGAGTCGTAGTCAAGCACACCAGCCAAAATCTTCATCAATGTACTCTTTCCACAACCGCTTGGACCAATGATAACGAAGAAATCGCCTTCATCCACCTCAAATGAAACTTTATTAAGCGCTAGAACCCTTTTGCCATACCACTTGACAAGATCCCGAACTTGAATGATTTTGCCCAAATCGATGGCCTCTCTTTTTACTTAACCAGTTTTCTAATTCTAGAAAATCGACAGACCTATAAACTTTACTATCAAGGAGAAAATATCCTTGTATTAAACTTTAAAGTCTTAAAGTCTGGAAATAAAAAAGGGTAAAGGGGCGTTAAAGGAAAAAATACTCGAGATTTACTTCAGCAATTTCTCAATGGGTATATATTCTCCGGTGTAGCCGAGTTCTGCTAAAACTGGGCGGAATACAGCTAGCCCTTCTGGTTTTCTCCACCGCTCATCTGCTTTTATGCCTATTACTGCCACTTCAAGACCCTCTTTGATGTCAGCGTTGGTTAGAGGGCGACCGTCAGTGGATAGCCAGCATATTAGATCGGGTGCTATCGCGATGGGTTTGTTGCCTTTCCAAGCAATCATATTTTCATTCTTATAGTCAACCCTTATGTCTCCAACGTAGACTTTCCCGTAGTCAAAGCCTCCCTTCGTTTCAACCTCCTTCTTCTTAACTTTCCCTTGAGCCAGCTTCCATCCGCCAGTTACCTTAACGACAGCTTCAACGGGGTCTTTTCCTTTCTCTTTGGCTTCCCTAATGGCTCTCCCCACTTTCTCAGCCATGGTGTAAGTCTTCGCTATAACAGCCTTCTTCATCTGCCACCCAGTCATCGGATGACATGCCAAACCGGCTTTCATGCCAAACTCAACGGTTATTCCTCTAGCCATCTTCTCAGCCATCTGCGGATTTATGGGATATAAAACAGCATAGTTTCCATATGGGTCAGCCACAGTAACGGGGGCTATCGGTAGATTATGAACAGAGAACATCGTCATTTCAAGTTGGGGGATCGCCCTTCCAACACCGTCCCCGTCAACTATCGGAACGCCACTTGCAACCGCCGCGTGTATTGGAGTTATGGAGTTAAACCCGCCAGTTTCAACAGCTATTATGAAGTCCATCTTTTTACCTACAGCCGCTTCAAGCGCCTTAAGTGCCGGAATATCCTCGTCCTCCCATCCTCTTTTCAAAAGTGCTTCAGGTGCACCCATACCAGCGACAACACATAGCATGCTGTAGTTGGGAACCTCCTCTGGATCAACCATCTTAACTTCCTTAGCGATTTTGAAAGTGCTCTCCAAAACTTGTAGGCCGTTCTCCGGTGAACCTCCGCCGCCAGCACCCAGCAACGTAGCCCCATACACAATGTCTTTCAATTCGGTTTCTTTTAGGATTCTCAACTCAATCCACCGAAATCTCCATATAACCTCTGAACATTTAAAACTTTTCAAGAGCAGCACACAGCTTAAGATGCAAGAATAATATAGTTTGGCAGTTAGCTAATAGTGACGGAATGCTTGATGGTTAAGTGGGAGAAGATCGACCGAACAAGGTTACCATTAAGTCATGAGAGGATTCCAACACCTGAGCCCGCCAACATACTTAGAGAAGGCTCCTTCATAAAAGAGGGAAAAGACGCTTTACATGAAAATGTGACTGTAGCTAAGGTGATGGTTGAGTTTGTTAGAAGTCTTCTTGGTCCAAGAAGGATGAGCAAGCTTATTTTGGCACAAGACGGTAGGTATACCTTAACCTTTGTGACAACAGATTTAAAAACGATACTTAAAAGGGTAGGCTTAGAGCATCCAGTTGCACAGTTAATGGCTGGCGCCGCATACAGCGTATCCAAAACAAAGGGCGATGGGACGGTCTCCACAATTATTTTGGGAGGGAAAATTCTTGAGAAATGCGAAGAACTCGTCAACGCGGGAGTACATCCAGCCACCCTCAGGGAGGGCTTAATACTTGCCTACAAGAAGGTTTTGGAAATATCCGACAAACTGGGTTTCGGTTTAAGCCTCAGCATCCCGGAGATCATACGATTACAAATTCATAACGCTCTTACTGGGAAACTGTCTTACTATGATCGGGAGCATCTTTCTAAACTAGTTTCTGAGGCAGCCGCGATCGTTGACATAAAGAATGTACATGTCTCTGAGGGTGCTGATGTTATAGGTGTAAAGTACATAAAGGGAAAAAGCCTAGCGGACTCCTTCTTGGTGGATGGTTTAGCCCTTTATAGGGAATTGCCAAACATGTATATGCCCAGAAGGATAGAAAACGCAAGAATAGCGCTAATTAGAGGGGGATTGGTTGTTCCCAAAAGGAAAATGTTCAGATATTACGAACATAAGTTTGAGATGGCACCTGAGAAATTCCGGGAGTTTAAGAATGACGAGTTTAAGTTTTTGAAATCAATGGTTGATAAGGTGCTCCAGACCGGTGCGAATGTTATAATGATTGAAAAGGGTGTTGATGCACGGATAGCCGATTATGTTGGCAGACAAAATGTGATGTTGGTTAGGCGTTTTCCTCCACCAGAGGTTGATAGGGTTGTTAAAGCAACAGGGGCTTTTGCTGTTGCAAGCTTTAACGATCTTAATTCTTCCCATCTTGGCTGGGCAAAACTTGTGGAGCATAAAAAAATTGGGGATGAACCTTGGCTTTTTATATGGGGGTGCAGAAACCCAAAGACTGTCGATATTGTGTTGAGGGGGATCTCCGAATATCTTTTGCAAGATGTTGAAAGAATTGTTAAAAGCGCGGTTTTATCGGCAATAACATTAACAAACGAGCCAAGCGTAGTTTTTGGAGGAGGCGCTTTTGAAGAGGAAATTGCGCTTAGATTGAAAAAGTATGCTAGGGAAATTCCAGATAAGAGGCAGGTGGTGGTTGAGGCTGTTGCCGATGCCTTTGAAAGTATCCCGTTGCAGTTGGCTGCAAATGCCGGTATGAATGAAGTGGATGCCCTTATCCAGTTGCGTGCTGAGCATAGCATGGGCAAAGTCTCAGCCGGAGTTGACGTGATGAATTCTAGAGTAGCCGATATGAATGAACTTGAAGTTTATGATTCTCTTGCAGTTAAAAGGGCAGTGGTGGAAGCTGCCTTTAGCATGGCATTAACGGTCATTCAGGTTGACAAGTATGTAAAATGTAAGCAGCTCCCCGAACCTGAAAAATATTACGCTCAGAGGATGGAGAAAACAAAAGGTATGAAGATTGAGGAGGAGGTTTAGGCTGGAAAGGGCGTTGTAGTGTGTGGATATTTCGTGGCATAGGGTTTGAAGTTTATGGCAAGCATTAAATTTAAGTTCTGCATAAGGTGTGTACCATAAGGAAGGCGTGTCTATGGGTAACCCAAGAATTGGGAGCTCCCTCTTCATTTTGGGGGTAGTTCTTTGTCTATTTGGATTGATGTTGGCTTTGCATCAAACAAGCCTCATAGATTATGTAATAAACGTGTTTCCCGACATTCAATCTGCTGAGCTTGTGGGCATTCTGTTACAATTGCTGGGGGTTGCTCTCTTGGTTGTCGGTTTCAGTGCTGTGGTGTCCGATGTAGTTGAGAGGCATCTTGAGGGCGCAATGCATAGTTTGAGGGCCGAAATCACTTTCAGCATCAATAAGACTTTGTCTGAATTGAAAACTGTTGTCCCACAGAAAAAATCGGAGGCAAAAAGCTGTAGATTTTGTGGAGCACCACTTGATGAAGGAGATATCTTCTGCAGTGCATGCGGTAAAGCACAGAAGTAGCTTTAAACCATTTAAGATTCCTTAGCACAATTCTTAAATATGTGCTCAATGCTTTAAAAACAAGGGATTGGAATGCTTTCCGGTTGGGAATGGATAATCATATTGCTTGCATTTGTCGTCATATTGATTTGGGGACCCTCCAAGATTCCAGAGTTTGCAAGGGGATTAGGGCGGGCAAGAGCTGAATTTGAAAGGGCATCGAGGGAATACTTGTACGAAACGCCGGAAAAGAAGACTTCAAAAAGCTCCGACGATGAGGCAATATTGTTGATTGCAAAGGCTCTTGGGATAAACACTGAGGGGAAGACTAAGGAGCAAATATGCCAGGAGATAATTACCAGCATTAAAACCTTGAAAACTGGTTCACAAGCCTAGACGCAAAGTCTCTAAGGGTGCTGATAAACGACTAGAGATACTTATATGAGTTTTTGGGAGCATACGAATGAGCTTATTAGAAGGCTTAAGGTTGTACTTTACACCCTTGTTATATCGACGGTTGTAATGATGGTTTTGCCGGCTAACATTTCTTTTTTCAAAGACCCCTTAGGCTCTTATGAACCGCTGATATCTGCAATTTTAGCTAAGATAAGAGAGCAGGTCTTGCCAAAGGAGGTTACGTTGATAGGTGAGACATTTGTTAACCCTATAGAACTTTATCTTGTTGCATCTTTCTTCTTTGGGCTTGTTATCACCGCACCGGTTTTGGCCTATGAAATTTACAAGTTTGTTGACCCAGCGTTATATCCGCATGAAAGGAGGGGGCTTTACCCCTTTTTAACGTCCTTCGCGATATTATTTATAGCTGGTTTAATATTTGGTTACTTCGTTTTAGTTCCATATGGTTTGATGGCCCTTCTGCCCTTCTTCAAAATTGTTGGGGCTGAGCCCTACATTTCGGTGACAAGCTTCTATTACTTCGTGTTCATCTTAACCATTCTTACTGGAATGGTTTTCACATTCCCAATTTTCTTGACACTTTTTGTGAGATTTGGTTTGCTTCAAACGACATCGCTTACTAAGAATAGGAAATATGTCTATTTTGGTCTTCTAATACTTGTCTTTCTGGTGACGCCCGGTGAGGGGGGTCTTGCAAACTTTATGCTGCTGTCCGTTATGATTGTGTTGTTTGAGGCTGGAATATTCTTTGCAAAACGTTATGAGAAAAAGGGTGAAATTAGAAGGCCTCGATGGCATGTTGAAAAAACACAATGCAAGTTCTGTAGAAAAGAGATCCCAGAAAGCGTAACTTTTTGTCCGCACTGCGGGAAATCGCAAAAATAGATCACCACTTTTCAAGGAGTTTTCGGTAAAAATTTAAGGTTCAAGGTCTTTAGAGAATAGCGGTTATTTGGCCGGGATGGCGGAGTGGATAACGCGCAGGCCTTGAGAGCCTGTGGCCCTTCTGGGCCGCGTGGGTTCGAATCCCACTCCCGGCGCTCTAAAATTGCGTTTAGTGAGGGTGTTTCTTATGCGTTGTTCTGGTTGTGGTGAGTGTTGCCGTGAAACTGAGATGGAGCTTTCAAGTGATGATATTAAGAGGCTTGTGGATGCTGGCTATCGCCAAGAAGATTTCATAATCATTCGTGACGGTGTGCCTCGGCTTCGAAATGTTGATGGCTGGTGCTATTTTTATAGTCGAGACCAAAGGAATTGTAGGGTTTATGGGGTTAGGCCTTTGGGTTGTCGCCTTTATCCGGTTGTTTATGTGGAGGGGGAAGGGGTGGCGTTGGACGGGTTGTGTCCGATGAGGCATACGGTTTCAAGGGGCGAGTTTAGGAGGAAAGCGAGGATCCTAAAGAAGCTTTTAGAAAAGATTGAAAGGGAACGTGTGTTACGTCAACAGCGTGGGACTATTTGAAGTCCCATCCGAATAGTGCCAAGTCAAAGTCTGTTATTAGGCCTACAAGTTTGTTTTCGGCGTTTACCACTGGAATTCTTCTCAGATGCCTATTCTTCATTGTTTTGACAACTTCGAGAACTGTGTCGCTGGGCTTGCATGTCACGAGATCCTTTGTCATTATGTCTTCAACCTTGAGCTTTCCTACATTGGCTCGTGAATAGACGACTTTTGTGATTATGTCTCTAAAGGTGAGTAGGCCGCATAAAACTCCTTTTGAATCGATGGCTGGCAAGCATTCTACATCATATTCGATCATCTTTTTCACAGCTTCTTCCACTGTATTGCCGATGGAAACCGTGATCAGGTTTTTTGTCATGATTCTGCTAACTTTCACTTTGAGGTGGTCTAAATCCTTCATTATAATCCTAGACCTTTTAAGATGGCAAAAGGTGCTTAAAAATCTACTTATGCCGATGAAAGCTTTTCTGGTCATATTTGTGCTTGGAGAACGGTTACAAATACACTACCCCTCTATAGATTTTGGCTGTTTTGATATTGTTTGTAGGTCAATTTTAGGAGTGGGGGGTGTTGTTAAGTTGAATACCCCCTCTCTAGGTTTTTATGTTGTTTTTGTTGTGTTTTTGGTGTTGTTTTGTTTTACAAATGGATAATATGGTGTATTAAGTCGTAAGATTTAAATTCTAAGCTTCCATTAACATACACGATAACAAAAAGGGAGGGATATGAAAGAAAATGAAAATGCTGAAGAGTAAGAAAGCCCTAAGCCCCGTAGTAGCATCCATCATACTTGTCGCCGTAACAGTAGCCGTCAGCCTAGCAGTAGCTATATGGATGGGAGCACTCACAGGAGGATTCATGAGCAGCGGAGAGAAAATAAAAGTAGGAACACCATACGGATGGACAGATAACTCCGTCAAAGTTTACGTAATAAACGATGGCGGAACAACTGTCAAAATAATTGCCGCAAAAGTGCAAGGAGGACCAAGCACTGAATACCTTGATGAATATATTACTTTTGAAAGCGCAACGGAAATAAAGCCAAAGGAAGGAGCAGAAATACAAATAACATTGCCAAGCGGTAAACGCTTCACAAGTGGTTATGAATATACTATAAAATTGATTTCAGGTGCTAACAACGAATATCCAACGACAGGCACAAGACCATAGCGCAAGGGATCTCGCCTAATCTTGTTGAGATTGGGGGTAGGGTGTTAGCAGTACCGAAAATTTCCCCTTCTATTCTATTGTCCGTGTTGGAGGTGTAAAATCGTATGGTGGTTGAGTTAAAGGAGTATGCTTCGGCTGAAGACATAGCCGAAACCTTGGAAAAGCAGATCGCCGAAACTAAGAGCACTTTGGGTGAGTACCTGCGCCGCCTAGACGAGATTAGGGCTTTAGCCGAAAAGTCTAAGAAGATCCGCGAAGTGGTTATGAAGTTGGCTGGGAAGAAGGCGGCTGCCGAAAGCCTAGGCGAAATAACTGTTGGCAGTTTAAGCATAGTGCTGGATGCAAACCCATTCCACGAGCTTACAGCCATCGAGCAGGTTGTGCGAAGCTATCAGGAGAGGCTTCTGGTTTTGCAGAAAGCCCGAGAAGCCCTAAAATGGCTTGACCAGCTGGGCGACACTGAAGGCTTAAAATACATCGTGGTCGAGAATGACGGCGTTCCAGAGCGCATCCTATTCAAAATAACATAGCCAATTCCATCCTCTTTCCAGAAGTGGTGAAAAGCATGACAGAAAATGACGTATACGCGATTGCATTACAAAATGCCCTAGATGAAATGCGGAACGCTTGCCCAGACATAAAACACGCCTTCATCTTCAAAGAAACAGGCGAAATAGTCGCCGGAGACGCTGAAACTCCACAAAAGGTAATGGTTCGAGTTTTAGACGCCTTCAACGACATTTTTAACAGGGCTGAAGCCATAGGAGGAATTGAGGCTGTAACCCTAAAATGTGGCGGCGGCACCGTGGCACTTCACAGTTTCGGCGAACATAACCTTGTTATGGTTACCTCTGCGAATGCAGACTTAAACTACATAAACACTTTAACCCGCGTCCTAATCCCAACAGTTCTTAAACTGCTGGAGAAAATCAGCCCTACCCCCCTCAAAAACATATCTACTCCATCTCCCCCACAAACACCAAAGCCTATTACCATTCCAACCCCAACACCACCAGTTGAGGAAAAAGAACCTGTTGAAGAACCAGCTATCCAAAAACCGGTTGAAGAAGAACTTAAAACAGAGATGCCGTCCTTTGAACCGCCAGCAACCCAGCTAATAGTGGAAAACATTGGAGGCTTGCTGGTGCCATCCGACACTGTCCGCATAGACAACGAAACCCTAACCCAATGGGAAAGCATGTTTGAAGGCAAAAAAGTGGAATATGTTGAAATAGAAACCTTCGACGGAAAAACAACCAAGTGCAGGGTCAAACCAATAAAGGACTCAAAATACTTTGGCAAGGGAGTGGTGCAAATCCCAGAAAAGATGCAACTAACCCTAGAAATAAAGAGGGGCGAGCTTGTCAGGGTTAGACCCATAATAGAGTGAAAATGGGAGGAGCATAATCATGACAAAGAAAAAGAAAGCCATAGAAGAAACGGCAACCGCCGAGGCGCTAACCCAACCAATAGCCATTGAAACAGCCACAACAGAAGACCTAAAAGCCCGCCTAGAGGAGATCAAAGGCTACGATGGCGTTATAGGATATATACTGCGAAACGCCACGTCAGCCACAATTGACCTAAAAGACCCGACAAAACTCATAGAATATGCCATCCTCTCCTCGTCAGCCCTAGACGCCGCAGAAGAACTATCAGAACTGTTCAATCTAGGAGACTTCCATGATATCCTCGTCGAAGGGAAAAACTCAAAAATCCTCTCCCTAACAATAGGCGAAAACAGAATAAGCATATTTTTCGAGAAAAATGCCGACATAGAAAAACCCCTCAAAAAACTCCACACATTTTAAAAGGGGCTTTTAGGGCTCAACCCCTCATTTCCCCAATACCATTTTAATCTTTTTCAGAACACTTAAATCTGCCTCTATAAATTTATTCCAATCTGGAGAAGGGAATCTTCTAAGCCTAAAAGAGGGCAATTTTATGAGTCCACAGCGAACAGTTAAGGAACGCAGCAGCAAACATCGAGGAAGCCTAGACATAATTGCAGACATTCTAGAAGCCTCAAGGGGAAAAGTTAGGAAAACCTACCTTATGTACCGTTGTAACCTAAGCTTCAAACAACTGGAAAACTACCTAAACCTACTATTGAAAAGGGGACTCATAAGCACCATTGAAGACAACGGTAACAACGCAAGCTTGTTTAAGATTACGGAGAAAGGCGAATACTTTTTAGAAACCTATAGAGGCTTACAAGGACTTATGAAGTAAAGTTTTTAGGAAAATATCGCTAAGCCTCACCCTCTCGCCACTTTCATCTACAACTAAAAATCCATACTTAACAAGAAAATCTAACGCTTTTTTAAATTCTCGGCAGCTGAGCCTTGTTTTCCGCCTTATCTCCTCTGACAAGTGCCATTCACCATCTTCAAGTAGCTCAAGAATCTTTGCAATGGACGCTTTCGTAGAATGTGTCCTCCAGCGTACTTACAAATTTGCTGGACTTGGTTTAAATGCCTTCTGAAGTTTTCTTTCAGAGATATTTTCTAGAACAAAAGCTGAGTTAGCCGCCGATTTGTTTCCTCAAAACCTCCTCGATTTTTTCTAGAGCCTCTTTAAGCTTTTCTGGGCGTGTTCCACCGCCTTGGGCAAAGTTTGGTCTTCCACCTCCTCCACCGCCTACTATTGCCGACGCTTCCCGAACTATTTCAGCAGCATTTACACCCTTCTCAACAGCCTTCTTCCCAGCCATAACCATAATCCGCGCAGTCTTGCCATCAGAACCATAAAACACAGCAACAGCCGCAGCATCCCTCTTTATTATCTCGTTTGCCGTTTGAACCATAACGTCAACGTTTATCTCATCCTTAAAATCGCGGGTTACAAGCCTAACGCCACTAATCTCGCGGACCACCTCAACGCCTTTTTCGGCTCCAACGCCAACAACAGCCTGTCTAGCCAGCTTCTCCACAAGCTTCCTTCTCTCCGCCTTCGCCTCCTTAAGTTCCTTAACAAGCTTTTCAGCAGTTTTGTCAAGTTTTTCCAGCGGAGCGTTTAGGATTTCAGAAACCCGCCAAAGAAGCTCCTCATTCTTCTGCACAGCCTTTAAGGCTTGAATGCCAACGGCATAGACAAGTCTTTCAACACCGTCCTGAATCCTCTCCGAATGGATGATTTTTATGAATCCTATCTCACCAGTGTTCCGAACATGGGTTCCAGCACAAGCCTCAACCTCCCAGTCCCCAACCTTCACAACACGAATTTCCTTGCCAGGAACAGCCCCGCCCTGATAAAGCCTAAAGCCATATTGGCTTTCAGCCTCAGACCTCGGCAGCCGCATGGTCTCAACTGGCATGCCTTTAAAAACCGCCTCGTTGGCTAAAGCCTCTATCTTTTGCACCTCCTCGCGTGTTAGTCTACGGTAATGGGATATGTCAAGCCTTGAACTTTCAACACCCTTTTGCGTGCCAAACTGCCAAACATGCTGCCCCAAAACACGCCGTGCCGCGCCATTAACAATGTGGGTGGCCGTATGAGCCTTCATAAGGGCGTAGCGCCTATCCCAGTTAATGACTCCCTTAACAGTGGCGCCTTCCCTTGGGACTTTCTTGCCGCCAATCTTGTGGACGATAACCCTGCCAACCTTCTGCACGTCTAAAACTTCAACCTTCCCTCCGTCAAAAATTAGCCAACCAGTGTCTGATGGTTGCCCACCGCCCTCCGGGTAGAAGCAAGTCCTATCAAGAACGACGTATTCGCCGCCAACAACCCTTAAAACTTTAGCCTCAAACTCTCGAGTATACTGGTCCTTATAGTAGAGCGCCTCTGTTTCTGGAAGACCAGCCACTTCATCCTCAAGCCACTTTTCAGCCTTAGCCCCCTCCTCTTCAGCTGGCTTCTGGATTTGCATATGCCTCTCAGCAATCAAGGCGTAGAAATTCTCCGGGACTGGCGCCTCCAAACCCTCGCTTTCAGCTATCTCTTTAACGATTTCAGGTGGAACACCATGAGAGTCATAAAGCTCGGTCATGACTTCAACTGGAACATGCCTAACGCCCTTGGCCCTAAGCTCGCCAGCAAGCCTCCTAACTAGACGTTCACCCCTGGTGATCGTTTCCTTATATTTCTCCTCCTCAACCGCTAAAATCTCCATTATTTCGTCGCGCATCTCCCTAAGGTGCGGATAATCCGAAGACCAATAATCAATCTGCCAGTCGAAAATGTCGTAAAGCCTATCTGGAATACCCAGCGTCCTTAGGAGGCGGTAGATTCTGCGGAAAAGGAGCCTAGCCAAATAGCCCTCCTGAATGTTGGATGGAACAACCCCCTCAGAAAGTATAAAGGTTAGGCATTTTGTGTGATCTGTAACCGCAAAAGCACTCTCTATCGGGAGCAAAACATCATCCAGCTTTTTGGCATCCACGCCGACGACTTCGGCTATTTTGCGCCTAGCCTCAATCCTACCAACAGTCTTGTCCAGGCTCATCAGGGCTGAAAACTTAGCCACCTTAGTCAACAAATCGTAGTCAACGTTTATCCCAGCCATTTTGAAGACTTTATCGAGCAATTCGCCGTAAATGGCGTGGAAGGCGCTTGCGGAACCTTGTGAAAGCCAAGCGTAGCGGTCTAAACCATAACCAGTGTCAACTGTGCGTATGGGCAGCCTAACAAACTGGTCGCCGACAACCTTGTACTGCATAAAAACGAGTGTGGCAACCTCCAAACCACGGACAATACATTCTAAGCATGGACCTGCATTCCCGCCTCCAGACCAAACCTCCTCCTTGTAGGTTACCTCTTCTGGTTTTATGCCCAACTCCCGTACGAACTCGTCATGATAGCGAACCGTCTGATCCTTCCAGTAAACCTCCTTATCCGGATAGTTGAAGGCGTGATGCCCACCCATCTCAAAAATCGTAACATACTTGCCGAAAGTTGGGCCTGTGTTTGTTATGTCCACAAGGCGGATGCAAGGCTGAGCGATAACAAGGGGGTTCGCCGGGGGTGGAGCAATCCCCTCAGTCACGTAGGGTTGGAAGTCAATTATGCTTGCATGCGTCAGGTATATGTCGTCCCGCCACCTAGCCACAACTGGATAGGGCTTTATCCGCGTGTGCCCTCGCCTCTCGAAGAAGGATAGGAAGAATTCCCGCATCCCGCGTAGGTTGTAACTCTGCTTTGTTGGCGGGTTCCCAATAAAGGTGTAGTGGGCGCACCCCTCGGGTCTGGCTTCCCCGCATGTTTCTTGTTCAGGGTTTAAGGTCCAATAGTATGTGCCGCATTTTGGACAAAGTTTCCTAACGTAGTCCTTTTCCTTAAAGAATGGAACGGCGTACTCCTCGGCTGGAAATTTCTCCAATTTTAGACGCCTCAGACAACTCTTTTAGGCTGGATGGTTTCCATTGGATTAACTTGAATCTCCCATTTAAACTATTTTGCTATCCGAATTTCAAGCCTAAAAGGAAGCCGGCGATGAAGCTTCCAGCGAAGGGCAGCAAAGCCACCACGTGGGTTAGCCACGATATGGCTGAACCAGCCCAGTGGAAAAAGTTGCTTATAGCCTCGAATAATGCGCCATAATTTATGCTTATTACTCCCTTCATGCCCAAATAAAGAAGAACAACAACGAAAAAACCTATCAAAAGCAGTATAAGTTTGCTCAACTTTTTGAGGGTAAAACCCAAAATGAAGCCGCCTATTCCGCCAACGCCAAGCTGAAAAATTATTGATGGGAAAATTTCGCTCATTTAATCAGACTTCTCCAGACTCTTCTGCAAACTGTTAAATTATCGCCTTATAAAAACCTTCTAACATCATCTTAGTGTTAGGTGGAGGTGGGATAAGCTGGAACTACTTGAAATATACATGTTAAATTTAGCTTTGACCCTTGGCATGTTCGTTGTTCTGATTTTCAGGGCTTGGATTGAGCTTAAAAACTACAAGTTGATGTGGAAGGAGCTGGAGTGGAGGCAAACCTATCAGGCCGTGGGCCGCATACTTAAGGCCGAGAAGGAAATGTTCTCAAGGGTTGAAGGCGGAGAAGAGCTGTATAGGTTGCTGTGCGAAATCTTCAAGGTTAAAGAGGGCTAAAACCAACAGAGCCTTCAAGGATAATGCCAACCATCAATCAATTTATCCACCGATGTGTGGCGTTTTTCCATTCCATAGCGGATGAAAGGCTTTGTCAGATGCCTCTGGGAGCGAGGCGAAGTGATATACAGCCCCCTCTGAACTTCACGCTTAACCCTAACAGCAACCTTTTCCAGACCAACATAGCGTTTCCCACATTTTTCACACTTGAAGCCTTTACCCCTCCCCATGGATTTCAAACGTTTACCACAATGTGGGCAGAAGGGGTTCTGGAAGACAATTTTTGGCGCAAGCCTCAACAATCGCAGCTTTTCAAGGTTTATTGTTAGTGGACGGTTTTTGGATGGTGAGCGGACGCCGCCATAAACCTCCACAAAATCACCAACTATGAGTTTGCTCGCCACTTTTCTTAAAGCGCCAGTGGGCTCGTATGCAGCACAGTCAATGCAGGCGCTGTCGTCTTTAATTTGGAAAATGACGTGTCTCCTTGGAATTATCCGCGGGGTTGTTGCTACTGTTCCCCTAGCTATGACTGGATGGTAGGGTTTTACCTCGCTTAGCTTTTTGACCAGTTTTAAGTGGGCATCAGTGCCATGATTTGTGCGGAAGATTACCCAACGCTCCACAGGCTCGAGGGGTTTAACCATTTCAAAAGCCTTCTTG
>Ga0105159_1000149_pt1 | contig 19517 bp, 15 predicted proteins | sample LHCtaG_2_FD_89590 | JGI IMG/M metagenome (GOLD analysis project Ga0105159, IMG submission 89590) | Hot spring microbial communities from Little Hot Creek, USA to study Microbial Dark Matter (Phase II) - LHC4sed_replicate | ecosystem: Environmental > Aquatic > Thermal springs > Hot (42-90C) >...
AGTGGCTTTCCTCGCTTCTTCCGCTTTTCGTCGCTTTTCCTCCAATACACGATGCAAAATATGCCTCATCTCGCTTGGGTTGGTAGATGCCCTCAAGGCAATTTCTGGTGTAATCAAATCTTGACGAACATACTCTTCCAAGGCTTGATTCATTGTCTGCATGCCCCAATATCCGCCCTCCTGCTTGTCTTTCGCCATCAATTGGTAAAGGTTGCCAGTTCGCCCCTCCTCAATTTCCTTAGCGATAGTTGGCGTGACAATCATGAACTCAACTGCTGGCAATCGCCCTTTACCGTCCGCTCTCGGAACAAGTTTCTGCGAAACGATAGAAAGAAGCGAGCGGGAAAGCCGAATGCAAACCTCCCTCCGCTCATGGGGCGGGAACATGTTGACAATACGCTCCATCGTCTCAGAAGCGGAGGGAGTGTGAACGGTGCTGAAGACCAAGTGACCGGTTTCCGCTGCCATCAACGCAGCGTTAAAGGTCTCAACATCTCGCATCTCACCGATAAGGATGACATCTGGGCTCTCACGCAGGACATACTTGAGGGCATCGGTGAAAGAAGCCGTGTCGTATCTGACCTCTCTTTGGCTCACAATGCTCATCTTGTCTTCGTAGACATACTCAATCGGGTCTTCAATGGTGACGATATGGCACTGGCGGGTTTGGTTAATGAGGTCAAGCAGCGCTGCAAGCGTTGTGGACTTACCGCATCCTGTTGGACCAGTAACCAAAATTAATCCCTGGGTGGCATAGCCGGGGTAGGTCGGGTCTGTCACCAGTCTCTTCAGGACGATGGGCAAGTTAAGTTCCTCAATGGTCCTGATGCGGAGCGGTAAAACTCGCATGGCTATAGCTAAACTGCCGCGTTGTTGGTAAACATTCACTCGGAAGCGACAAACTCCCGGGAAAGTGAAACCCAAGTCCAACTCGTGGCGCTTTTCAAACGCAGCCATTTGGTCTTCTGTCAAGATAGCGCTGGCAATCACTTTCAGGTCGTTAACGGTCAATGGAGGCAAGGTCAACCGATAAACTTTTCCATGAACCCGAAGACATGGTGGTGTCCCGACTTTCAAGAAAATATCTGATGCTTCAACCTCTACGGCATAGCGAATGAGCCGTTCCAAGTCAATCATTTTAAACCGCCTCCTGAGAGAGCGAAATGTCCATGCTAATGATGACACTAACTGACTTAGGCTGTCAACAATGCAGATATGCTACCAGATGCCTTAACCTGAAACTGAGACGAACTAAATGAAAAGGGCACCTCGCCTTCAACGAGGTGCCCCGAAATTTTTGCTCAGTTTCATTTAGACCTACGGTTCGCTTCCGACCTTCGCAGGTAGTCCCACTCGGTTAGCCCATTCTGTCCATGAACCGTCGTAGTTTTTGACTACAGGAAAACCAAGCAGATACTTGAGCACAAACCAAGTGTGGCTTGAACGCTCACCAATTCTGCAATAGGCGATGACGGGTTTGTCAGGCGCTATGCCCTTGCTTTCGTAAAGTTGGCGAAGTTCCTCGTAACTCTTGAAAGTCCCATCTTCGTTCACAGTTTGAGACCAAGGAATGTTGACCGCTCCAGGAATGTGCCCGCCACGAACAGGAACCCCTTCTGGAAGCCCTGGCGGAGCCAACAAGTCACCGACATACTCCTGAGGTGAGCGAACATCCACTAACTTCACCTCACCGCTCTGGACAACTTTCACTACTTCGTCAGAGAAGGCTCGTATGGAAAAGTCAGCGACTTTCGCTTTGTAGTTAGTGCGGGGATATTGGGGAACTTCCTTGGTCAGAGGAAGCCCCTCCTCAATCCACTTCTTCCGACCACCGTTAAGCAATTTGAGTTTGTCCTCGTCGTGACCGTAAATGCGAAATTGCCAGAACGCCCATGCAGCAAACCAATTGTTGTTGTCACCGTAAAGGACAACCGTAGTATCGTTGCTTATGCCCGAACGGCTGCAAAGTTCCTCAAAGACTTCTTTGCTGGCGATGTCGCGACGGGTCATGTCGCACAGGTCTTTTTGCCAGTTCCACCCGACAGCACCCGGTATGTGACCCTCTTCGTAAGCGCCCGTATCAACATCAACCTCAACAAATCTCACATTCGGGTCGTTAAGGTGCTCTAAAGCCCATTGCGTGCTCACCAACACATCAGGGCGAGCATAGTTCGCCATTGCAAATCCCTCCTTTGTTGAGTTAGTGAATTTACAAAGTCGGATTTTAGTTTAGCGCTTCAACGCTACCGTGTCAATAGCGGATGAAAGTGTTCTAAAAGTCAGAAATTTCCTTCCCACGCTATGGGCTTTAGCCCATAGTTGATGACGCAAAAATTTTAGCGCCGACTTTAGTCGGCGATTTTCCTTTGGAGGGTCGGGCTACTGCCCGACCGAAAATGGATAAGTTGGGAGGGCGAGGTTCCTGCCAAGCCAATTTTTCGGCAAATCGTGAGGTCAGCAAATCGGCAGATCGGGAAGGTAACAGATGGCGAGTAGTGACTGGCGAATGGTGGAACGGCTGTTTTTTCTGGAGGGCAGTGCTCCCGCACTGCCGAAAAATTTTCGTGCTTAACAATTGCACCCCGCACTTCGCACCTGATTTTAGGGTTCGCCCCCCAACGCCGAATAAATTCGGTGCTCAGAAAAATCCCTCACCAATCACTGGCTGAAGCCAAGTGGCATGAATGCACTTAAAGGCGTTGACCGCAAAGGGCGATGAGCGTCAAATTTTTATGCCAGAAAAACGAACTGAGAGGTGAGAGGCGATGAAGCGTGGTTGGTTGCTGGGCATTGTTTCAGTGGCATTGGTTGTTTTTGCCACAACTTTTTTGGTCGGCGTGGCGGCGTGGCAGGCAGGGGTTGAGGCTTTGTCTTTTGAAATCCGAGAAGGGCTAACCTACGGTCCTAACGAGCGAAATGACCTTGACTTGTTTTTGCCAAAAGACGACGGCAAGAGTTTGAGACCTGCAGTGATTGTCATCCACGGTGGAGCGTGGAGGAGCGGCGATAAGAGGCAATTGAGAAACCTTGCGGAATTATTTGCGCGAAGGGGTTATGTCGCAGCGGCGATAAACTACCGCTTGGCGCCCAAATGGAGTTACCCTGCCCAACTTGACGATTGTCAGCGAGCAGTCAGGTGGCTTCGCAAGAATGCGAAGGAGTTTCGCGTTGACCCCAAAAGGTTCGGTGCTGCTGGTGCATCTGCAGGAGGTCATTTGTCTTTGCTGCTTGGGACTCGTGAGGTTCGTGATGACAGCGACCCAGAGTTGAAGGGCATAAGCAGCAAAGTCCAGTGCATTTTGAGCATTTTCGGACCAACCGACTTCACCGATGAGCGTTATATCCAAGCATCCAGAAATCCCGTTGCTGGCAGAGCGTTAATTGATTTTCTCGGCAAGCCTTACGATGAAGCGCCTGAACTTTGGAAGGAGGCATCGCCAATCCATCATGTCTCTCCTGACGATGCTCCTACTTTCATCATTCATGGCGACCAAGACCTTTTGGTGCCCCTTGACCAATCGGTGAAATTTGCTGAAGCGCTGAAGAAGGCTGGCATAGATGTTCAAATTGTCGTCATCAAAGGTATGGGGCACGGACCGACAACTTCTGAACAACGAGAAGAATTTATGAAGGCTGTCGGTCAAGCGTTGGAGTTTTTTGACAAGCACCTAAAGCGCTGAACAGGCTTGACCTCCAACCTGAGCGAGAAGTTCACCTGTGATGCGGTGGTTGGAACCGGATGATGACTACATCGCCGTCTTGGACTTCGTAGTCTTTGCCCTTGATTTCAACCCACCCTCGTTCCTTCACTGCTTCCCAAGAACCCGCTTCTTTAAGCCGTTCAAAGGGGCAAACTTCTGCTCGGATGAAACCCGCTTCCATGTCCGAGTGGATTTTGCCGGCAGCCTTGACAATTGGTGTCCCTTTTGTCACAACCCAAGCAGTCACTTCTTTACCGACAAAGGTGAAAAAGGTGATGGCGTTGAGCAAATCAAAGGCTGCTCGGACAACCTGTTGAAGCACTTGAACCTCTGAGCCGTAAAGTTCAGCCAATTCCACTGCATCTTCATCCGACAATTCAGCAAGTTCCGCTGCAAGTTTCGCGTTGATGGCGATGGCGGAAATCCCTTTCTCTCGGCACCAAGTTTGGAATTGGGAGAATGCTTGATGGCTTTCGTCGCTTTCGTCAACATTGCCGACAACCAGCATTGGCTTCAAGGTGAGCAACTGGTAGGGTTTGAGAATTTCCCGCTCCTCTTTCGTTAGCGACAAAGTCCGAAGCGGCTGACCTAAGTTCAGATGCTCTCGGACTTTTGCCAAAAGGTTCGCTTCAGCCTTTGCATCTTTGTCGCCTGTGCTCATTGCGACTTTGCTGACCCTCTGATATCGCCTTTCAACCAACTCCAAGTCAGCCATCGTCAGTTCAAGTTCAATGATTTCCGCATCGCGAACGGGATCAACAGTGGTTTCAACATGGGCAACCGTCGGGTCAGTGAAGCAACGGACGAGATGCAAAATTGCGTCCACACTTCTGATGTGGCTCAGAAATTGGTTCCCCAAACCTTCACCTTTGTGGGCGTTTCGAACGAGACCTGCGATGTCAACGAATTTGAAAGTCGCAGGCACAACCCTTTCCTGTCCAACCATTTTCGCCAGTTCGTATGGGCGCGGGTCTGGGACAGCGACAACTGCTTCGTTGGGCTCAATAGTGCAGAAGGGGTAATTGCTGACGGCAGCGTGGGCTTTTGTCAAGGCGTTGAAAAGGGTTGACTTACCGACATTGGGCAACCCGACAATTCCAACTTCAAGCATCTCTTTTTCACTCTCCCTTAAACCCGCAAAATCAAGTGGCGAACTTTTACGGCTGCGGGTTGACTTTCAGCGGGCAAACGGAAGGCAAGGTTAAGCGAAATCGCCTTTTGAGCCAATCCAATCTTCAAATCGCCTTCCACAAGCCAGCAAATTTCTCCTTCGGTTTGCAACAGCCCAGCAACAGGATACTCACGCCCGTTTGAGTCCAAAAGCCGCACATCCCTTGAAAGCAGCAATCCGTCGTTGTCTTTGGCTTCAAGGGACAAAACAACGCTCACCAACTTCTCGTTGCCGGAAAGTTCAAGGTTGACAGGGTGCGAAATTTTCGCTCGGTCAAGTATGCGGGCAGACAAATTACCATCACTGGCTTGTTCTCCGATTGGAACAGCGCTCGCAAAGGCATCGCCTTTCAGCCACTTGTCAAACCAAATCGAAATCCGCTCCAGCACATCAACTTGGTGGTTCGGCTCTCGGAAACCGTGTCCTTCTCGTGGGTATCGGACAAACTCCACCGTCCGTCCCAATTTCTTCAACGCTGTGAACATCTCTTGACTGTTGCTGATGAAAGTGTTCAAATCGCTTTCACCATGTAGCAGCAGAAGTGGGGCTTTGATTTTGTGGGCGTGGATGAAGGGAGACCTTTGCAGGTAAAGTTCAGGAATCTCCCAAGGGAAACCGCCCAGATAGTCAGGCTCCCAAGATGGGTTGTTGCTGTTTCCGAAGTCGCTGAAGAGCAAAGCGATGCCGTAAAGTGATACCCCCGCTTTGAACCGCTCAGAGTTAGCCAATGCCCAGTTGGTCATGTAGCCGCCGTAACTTCCACCTGCTATGCCAATTCGCTCTGGGTCAGCGATTCCTTGAGCGATACACCACTCAATGCCTGAGAGGATGTCCTGAAAGTCACTGCCACCCAAGTCGCGAAAGTTCGCCGTTGCGAATTCATTGCTGTAACCTCCACTGCCGCGAAAATTTGGAGCGAGAACTGCATAGCCTCGAGAAGCCAGAAAGGATGGGATACCCGCTGCCGAAAGCAATGCTTTCATTGCTCTGCTTTTCGGTCCGCCGTGGACCCAAACAACTGTCGGGAGTGGAGTAGAACAATGCAACTCTTTTGGTGGAATCCAAAGCAACCCTTCAACTTCTGTGTCGTTGGATTGCCAGCGGACGATTTGGACTCTCGGCAGTTTCCACCGCTTCACTTGCGGATTGAAGTCACTGATTTGCCACCACCGAATTTGCTCACCTTCCAACTCACCCAACCAAACTTCTGGTAGGTTTCGGTCATCAGTTCTGATGGCTGCGAAAGTTTTGCCATTTTCTAAGACATTAAAGCCAGTGATGACCCAATCGCCTTCAGTTATCGGCACCGCTTCGTTTTCGTCCACTCGCCAAATTTGGGATGTGCAGCCAGTTTGCAAGAGGCAGAAAAGCCAGCGATGTTTCCAATGGAGCGTTTCAATTTCCAAATCAGGCGTAGAGTTGAGTTCTCGCCAATTACCTTCAAAGTCGGCAATAAAAATTCGGTGGTGTGAGAAACTCCGGTCAGGTTCGCGCCAACTCAAGAAAGCCACTTTCGCACCGTCGGGCGAAAACTGGGGCAAAGTTTGAGCGCCTTCCCGTTCACAAATGGGGCGAGGGGAAGGTTTCGGCTCATCAACGGACAGCCAAAAAAGTTTTGAGCGCCGCCAATCATCTCGCTTGCCCGTGAAAGTCGTGGCGAAAACAATCCGCTTCCCGTTAGGTGAAACCTTGAGTTCGTAAATCCCTGCATCGCCAACGAAGACCTTTTCGCCCTTGCCGTCTGGCACTTTAAACTTCCAAAGGGTTCGTTGCGGCAGTGCGTCATCGTGGTAGGAAAAGTCAGCCCTTCGCTTTCGGTCAACTTCTTCCGCTTGCCTCCTTTCTTTAGGCTTCGCCTCAGGGATGACGCACCAGATAAGTTTGCTGTCGGGATGCCATTCAAAAGTCACGACGCCCTCCTTCGCTTCAGTCAGTTGTCTGGGTTCACCACCGTTGAGGGACATCAACCAAACTTGGTTTTTCGCTTCATCTTCTTTTGCTGGCTTTGCCAAAAATGCTAACCAATTCCCATCGGGTGAAAATTTCGGTTGGGCAATAGACTTGTCGCCGAAAGTCCACTGGCTCAATTCGCCGTTTCGCCAAAGCCAAAGGTTTGAAACCATCACCCCAGAGCCCCAATCTGGCTCAGAGACAGCGATGGCGATTTTAGTCCCATCGGGACTAATGGCAACTTCCGTAGGCACTTTTAACCCAACTAAGTCCTTCGCCGTCCAATTGAGCATACCCGTTCACCGCCGCATCCGCCAAATTGCATCCAACGCAATTTTGCCATGCCGCTGACTCATTGGTGCGGAGTGCTAAGTGCGGGGTGCAGTTTAGAGGTTTCTGGGTTCGGCAGGAATTTAGCCTTCCCGATTGGAAGTTGTTGGCTGGAGGATCGTGCTCCTGCACGACCGAAATTTTTGAACGAACTCAACAGTGCGGGGGCACTGCCATTCAGAAACCATCCGCCAAATCGCTATTCGCCAGTCGCTATTGTTTCGCCATTCGCCAATCACCATTCGCTGCAGTTTTGGCTCGGAGGAAGCCTCGTCCTCCCATTTCCTCCGCCCCTTGTCCCCTGTCCCTTGTCCCATTCCAAGTCGGCGCTAAAGTTTCTGCGTCATCAACTACTACGAACTAAAGCCCGTAGCATGGACTGCTCTTGCTTTGCCGTTGACCATTCATGTCACTAACTTTAGTCAGTGGTTGGTGACAGCCTTTCCGAGCGCCGAACTTATTTGGCGTCTGTGAAGACAAACTCCCCAAATTAGGTTCGGGGCGCTGAATGTAAGATACAGTCGTCAAGCACTGAAATATCTCAACGGTGTGGGAACACTGCCCACCAGAGAAACCATTCGCTACTCACTATTCGCCATTCGCCGTCTTTCCTGTCCCGTTTCAAAGAGCCGTTCAGGTTACCAACCCCTGACTTGCAGAAGTTCCGCTTCGGACAAGGTTCTGATGTCAATGCCGCGCATTGGTTCGCCAAGACCGCGGGAGATTTCCGCCAAGATTTCGGGCTGGTCGTAGTAGGTTACAGCGTCCACGATTGCTTTTGCACGCTTGTATGGGTCGCTACTCTTGAAGATGCCGCTTCCGACGAAAACTGCCTCCGCTCCGAGCCTCATCATCAAAGCGGCATCAGCAGTGGTTGCGATACCACCTGCTGCAAAGTTGGGGACGGGCAACCGACCATGGTCATGCACCCACTTGACTAACTCGTAAGGAGCACCCAAGTTTTTGGCGACGGTAACCAACTCCTCTTCAGGGAGCATCTGGATGCGGCGGATTTCGTCCATGATTTTTCGCATGTGCCTAACCGCTTCAACGACATTTCCCGTTCCTGCTTCGCCCTTAGTGCGAATCATTGCAGCCCCCTCAGCAATTCGGCGTAACGCCTCACCCAAATCGCGAGCACCGCAAACGAAGGGAACCTTGAAGGCGTGCTTGTTGATGTGGAATTGCTCATCAGCGGGCGTCAAGACTTCGCTCTCATCAATGAAGTCAACTCCCAATGCTTCCAGAATTTCAGCCTCAACGAAATGCCCGATTCGGCATTTAGCCATGACGGGGATGGTCACTGCTTCCATGATTTCAAGGACTTTTTCTGGGTCAGCCATTCGGGCAACTCCGCCTTCTTTACGGATGTCAGCAGGAACTCTTTCAAGCGCCATGACAGCGACGGCGCCCGCCTCTTCAGCGATGCGAGCTTGTTCAGCGTTGGTAACATCCATAATCACGCCGCCTCTTAACATTTGAGCCAAACCAACTTTTACTCGCCATGTTCCCCAAACTCTCTCATCAGTCCAGCGAGGCAGTTCGGCTTCCATCGGCGTGTCGCCTCCTTGGAAAGGCTCGGTTCATTCTCGTTTCGTTAGGGCATTTCAATTGTAGCGCAGTTCGCCAAAATTCCTGCAGGGGAACTTTTGACGGAGGGATTAAGGATGGCTCGCACTAAAAAGGCGCAACAGGCGGAAGTCGCTCCAGAATTTGTCGTCCCACCTAATTTCAAATCCGGCTACGCTGTCCTATGGGGCAGACCGAATGTGGGCAAGTCAACCTTGCTCAATTACCTTGTGGGCGAGAAAATCGCTATCGTTTCGCCCAAGCCTCAAACGACCAGAAACCGCATTGTTGGGGTCGTTGAGACCGAAAATGCCCAAATCGTCTTTCTGGACACGCCGGGAGTCCATCACCCGCGCCACAAACTCGGTGAGTATCTTGTCGCTGAAGCGAGAGCGGCTTTGGGAGGAGCCGATGTAGTTGTTTTCATAGTTGACGCAACCGAACCACCGACGCCTGACGACGAGCAGGCAGCAGAATTGCTCAACGAGTTACTCAAAGAGGCGCTGCGACCTGTGATTTTGACGGTGAACAAGATAGATGCTGTCTCGCCAGCAGTTTTGCAGGAACGGAAAATGCTCTACAAGGCATTGGGCAACTACGACGAGACGGTGACCATTTCAGCGTTGACGGGGGAGGGCGTTCCCATTTTGCTCCGAAAAATCATTAACCGCTTACCTGAAGGTCCACCTTACTACCCGCTTGGAACGGTGACCGACCAGCCCGAAAAATTGCCCATTGCAGAAGCCATCCGTGAAGCCGTTTTGCATTACACCCACGAAGAAGTCCCTCACGCTGTTGCCGTCGTGGTGGACGAACTTGAACACAGAAGCGACAAGTTAGCGTATGTCAAGGCAACGATTTATGTGGAGAAGGAAAGCCAAAAAGGCATCATCATCGGGGCAGGAGGTCAAATGCTCAAGAAAATTGGGACGATGGCTCGGATGGAAATTGAGCGCTGGTTGGGCAAAAAGGTTTACCTTGACTTGTGGGTCAAAGTCGCCAAGAATTGGCGCAAAGACGAAAACGCATTGAGACGATTTGGGTATGTGGTCAGGCGTTAGAAACCAATATCCCGCCGAAACCAATCAACGGTAATTCTGAGCCCATCCTCAAGGGAAACCGTAGGTTCGTAGCCCAGCAATTGCCTTGCCTTCGTAATGTCAGCGAGGGAATGCCTGACATCGCCGGGACGAGGTGGGGCGTAAATCGGCTCAATGTGGTCAGCACCAACCAACGAACGGATAAGCCTGAATAATTCGTTGACAGAAGTTTGCTTGCCAGCACCAACATTGAACACTTCGCCGGCGATGTTCGGTTTAGTGGCTGCGAACAAATTTGCTTGGACGCAGTTCTCCACGAAAGTGAAATCTCGGGTTTGCTCACCGTCGCCATAAATTGTTGGTGGCTCGTTTCGCAGAAGCGAAGTGATGAAACGGGGGATGACAGCCGCATACTGGGATGTTGGGTCTTGGCGTGGTCCGAAGATGTTGAAGTAACGCAAACTGACTGTCTCTAAGCCGTAAAGTTCCCAAAACAAACCGCACAAATGTTCGCCGACGAGTTTGCTGAGAGCGTAAGGCGATTTGGGGTTCGGTGCCATTTCCTCCCGCTTCGGCAAAGTAGGCGTGTCACCATAAACTGAGGACGAAGACGCAAAAATGACCCTGCGAACACCCGCATCCCTGCAAGTTAGTAGCAAAAGCAGAGTCCCCGTAGTGTTGACCTGATGGGTTGCTAACGGGTCTTCTACGGAGCGAACAACCGAAGGAATTGCACCTTGGTGGAAGACAAACTCAACGCCAGAAACGGCTCGCTTCACAACTTCAGGTTCGGTCAGGCTTCCTTCAATCAGTTCGATTGCCCCTCGTTCCAGTAAGTGGGCAATGTTTTCCCGCTTGCCTGTTGAGAAGTCATCAAGGACGCGAACTTTTGCTCCCAGTTGGACAAGTTTCTCAACGAGGTTTGAACCGATGAAGCCTGCACCGCCAGTGACCAGAATTGAAACCCCCTTCCAGTCACTCACACTCCATCCCTTCCTTTCGCAAAAATTCATCTTCCAGTGAAAGCCAACTTTTGGCGCTCATACTCAATGACCTGTTCCAAAATCCCGTTCAGGTCAAGGCTCGGCTCGTAGCCAATCGCTTGCCGAATCTTGGAGATGTCAGGGACGCGGTAACGGATGTCCTCGAAGTCAGGACCGTAGGCGCGCTCATAAGGCACATAGACGATTTCGGACGGGCTGTTAGTCATCTCTTTGACGCGGTGGGCGAGTTCATCAATCGTGACTGGCTCATCATTGCCCACATTGAAAATCTCACCCTCAAGCCCCAAAGTTTCCATCAGCCCGATGAGTGCCCTCACAGTGTCTCCAACCCAGCAGAAACTTCGGACCTGTTTTCCGTCGCCATAGACAGTGATTGGCTCGCCCCTCAGTGCCTGTTGGACGAAGCGAGGTATGACCATCCCGTAAGCAGGGCTTTGGCGCGGTCCGACAGTGTTAAAGATGCGGGCGACGACGATGGGCAAACCCTTTTGCCTCCAATAGGCTTTAGCGAGGTATTCGTCAAGGGCTTTTGAACAAGCGTAACCCCATCGCAAAGCTGTGCCCAAAGTGATGTCGTCAGTTTCCGAGAACTTCAGACGGTCGTTGTGGACATCCTTGCCGTAAACCTCGGAAGTTGAGGCGATCAAGACTTTGCAGCCAAACTGCAATGCGAGTCTCAGGACATTTTCCGTGCCCCGAACATTGGTTTCCAAAGTCCCCAACGGGTCTTGGACAACAAGTTTAACCCCAACGGCAGCAGCGAGGTGGTAGACCTTGCGACAGTTCTTCATCGCCTCAGTCAACTTTTGCTCGTCCAAAATGCTGCCAACGACGAAGTGGAAGTTTGGGCGATCAAAGAGGTGCCAAATGTTCTGCATGTTGCCTGTTGACAAATCGTCAAGGACCCAAACTTCCTCGCCTTGCTCCAATAAAGTTTCAACGAGGTGCGAACCTATGAAACCTGCGCCACCAGTGACCAAAACTGCCATATCACTCACCCCTTTGCGTGGTTTTTTATTTTCCTGCTACAGCCCAAGTTCCTGACGGAAGTAGGGGATGGTGCGTTCAAGGGCTTCACGCAACGAAATTTTCGGCTGCCAACCCAAAATGGTTCGTGCTTTAGTGATGTCGGGGCGTCGCTGGCGCGGATCGTCTTTGGGCAATGGGCAGAAAATGATAGGGCTTTTGCTGCCAATGACTTCCTTGACGAGGTAAGCAAATTCCAGCACAGTGATTTCTTCAGGGTTGCCGAGGTTGAAGACCCGATCAAGTTCGTCACCAGTTTCAGATGGTGTCCACTCCATGACCCTCATTATGCCCTCAACAAGGTCGTCAACATAGCAGAAACTTCGGGTTTGAGAGCCATCACCGTAGACCGTAATTGGTTCGCCTTTGAGGGCTTGGGTTATAAAAGTTGGGAACACTCGCCCATCGTCAATCCTCATCCTTGGTCCGACTGTATTGAAGATACGGACAATTCGGACATCAACCCCGTGCTGTCGCCAGTAAGCCATTGTCAAGGCTTCGGCGAACCGTTTCGCTTCATCGTAACATGAACGGGGTCCAATTGGGTTGACATTACCCCAGTAACTTTCAGGCTGAGGGTGGACTTCAGGGTCACCGTAAACTTCCGAAGTTGATGCCAGCAAAAACTTTGCCTTGTGAGCCTTCGCCAAGCCAAGCATGTGGTAAGTCCCAAGCCCGCCCACTTTGAGTGTGTGAATTGGGTTGGCTGCGTAATCTTTCGGGCTGGCAGGGCTGGCGAAGTGAAACACCCAATTAACCTTCTCGGCGATGTAGAAGGGTTGGGTGATGTCGTAACGGAAAAAGATGAAGCGGGGATGGTCAAGGAGGTGTGCAATGTTTTTCTCCTGCCCGGTCAGCAAACTGTCCAAGCAAATCACCGTGTATCCTTCAGCGATCAAACGGTCACAAATGTGCGAACCGAGAAAGCCAGCACCACCTGTGACCAGAACCCTCATGAATTTTCCCCCTTACACTAAAAGTCTTTCAACGCGAAACGCTTTTTGCTGGCAGCAATGATAACACATCCCGACAGATAAGGAATGAACTCCAATCACAATCGCGTTAGATGTCAATGGGACAAATTTTCGTTCGCAACCATTCCCAAACGAGACTTAGGTGCGCCAAAATTACAAAGGAGACCGCGAGGTGATTTGATAATGCCCTTGCGGAAGGAGCCTTTTCTTACCGAAAGGCGGAAACAAATTTTAGGGGCCGTTGTGGATTTGCACATTAAAACTGCCCAACCTGTGGGCTCAAAGGCTGTCGTCTTGGAATATCGGCTCAGTATCAGCCCAGCAACAGTGAGGTTAGAATTTGGGGTTTTAGAGCAAATGGGACTGATTTTTCAGCCCCACACATCGGCAGGGCGAGTCCCTTCAGATTTCGGCTATCGCGTTTTCGTTGACGAAGTTATGCACATTCATCCCTTACCTCCCCACAGGCTCCGCCTTTGGGAACAAAGACTTTCTAACCGTTATGGTGAAGTTCGTGACTTGCTGCAAGCAGTTTGTCGGTTGTTAAGCCAATTAACCGATTACGCCTCTTGGGCGATATTGCCACGCCAAGAAACAGAGGTTGTCAGGGGTATTCATTTTAGTCTGCTGCCTGACCGCCGAGTCATCGCAATACTTTTAGGGCACCGCCTTATTCACAAAGCCTTTGTCGTTTCCGAGAATTTTGATGTGAACCAATGGCAGCAAGCCGCAAATTGGCTAAACAACCGCTTGAACCGCATCCCCTTGTCAACCCTGATTCAGACCGACTGGTCTCACTGGGAAACATCGGAGACTTCCCATAACCCCATCTTTCCCATCGCTTTTAAGTTAGTCCAAAGGTTAGCAGAAGAGGCTTGGCAGTCTGAAGTTTGGATGGAGGGGTTGTCGCGACTGCTGGATGAACCTGAGTTCAAGAACTTAGAGCGGGCGCAAAAGTTGATTGCTTTCTGGGAGACGCCCCAAAAATTGGCGGTCTTGTGTGAAGCGATTATGAACAAAGTTTCATCACCGATACCAAAGGCTTGGGTTGCCATAGGGGCAGAAATTCCCTTCCCTGAACTTCACGATTGCAGCATCGTCGCTGCCCCATGCTTTGCTGGTGATTGCCCCTTCAGCATGGTCGGGATTCTCGGTCCAAAGCGCATGAGATATTCGTCCGCAATTCCAGCGGTTGAAGGCATCGCTTCTTTGGCATCTCAGGCGTTGACGGCGATGCTTAGTTAACGATGAAGTGGCATAATCATGGGACGAAATCGTCCCAACTATTGGGGGAGTGGCGATGGTTAAGCAGGATGAACGAATCGCCGCTTTGGAAGAGTTACATCGGCAAATTTTGGTTTGCACAAAGTGCCCGCTGGCGAAGGGACGGACAAACGCTGTCCCGGGAGAAGGGAGTCCTAACGCAAAGGTCATGTTCATCGGAGAAGCACCCGGCGAGCAAGAAGATGCTCAGGGTCGTCCTTTTGTCGGTCCAGCAGGGCGCTTTCTCAGCGAACTTTTAGCATTGGCAGGTTTGACCCGAGAAGAAGTCTTCATCACCAACACTGTCAAGTGCCGTCCGCCGAATAACCGAACGCCAAGCAACGAAGAAATGGCTGCGTGCCACCCTTACTTGGAGGCTCAAATCGCTCTGATAAGACCGAAAGTCGTTTGCCCTCTCGGGGCGGCTGCATTGAAAGCAGTCTTACCCGAACTCAAGATGACCATATCTCAAGTGCATGGACAAGCCTTAACGAAAAGTGGCATCATCTTTGTTCCGCTCTTTCACCCGGCAGCAGCCCTTCATCAACCGAAGTGGAAGGATGTGCTGAGACAAGATATGCTCAAACTTAAGGCTTTACTGGCAAAAGTCCTAACTGAGGATAAAGGCACATCGGTGTCACGGAGGTGAAGAGTATGGCAGGACACTCCAAATGGCACAACATTCGCGTCCGAAAGATGAGGCAAGACTTGGTTCGTGGAAGACTTTTCGGCAAACTCGCCCGTGAAATTACCATTGCCGCCAGATTAGGTGGTGGAGACCCCAATTCCAACCCCCGCTTGAGAGCAGCCATTGACAGAGCGAAAGAACACGGGATGCCTATGGACAACATTGAGCGAGCCATCAAGAAAGGAACGGGCGAATTTGAAGGGGAGCAATACGAGGAGGTCATCTATGAAGGCTACGGACCCGGCGGCGTTGCTATCTTGGTTGAAGCACTGACCGATAACAGGAACCGAACGACCTCTGAAATCAGGAGGCTGTTCCAAAAGCACGGTGGAAGCCTTTCGGAAGCGGGGAGCGTTGCATGGGTCTTTGAAAAGAAAGCACTTGTGGTCGTTGATGCCAACGAGGTTGATGAGGACACACTTATCGCTTTCGCCTTGGATGCTGGCGCTGACGATGTCCAGCGAAAGGACGAGACTTACGAAATCGTCGCCGAACCCAAGCAACTTCAAGCTATCAAAACTGCCCTTGAGCAAAAGGGAATACCCTACCAGTTGGCTACTGTCACCAACTTGCCCAAAACCGTCGTTCGGGTAGAAGGAGGAGAGGCGCGCAGACTTCTGGCACTGCTCAGGGATTTGGAAGACCACGATGATGTCCAAAATGTCAGCGCCAACTTTGATGTCCCAGACGAAATCCTTGAAGAGATGGGAGAAGCAGCATGAAAACGCTCAGGTTCGCTGCCATTACGCATCACGCTTTATGCATTACGCCCGTTAAGGAGGTGCATTTACTTATGCGCTTGCTATCCTTCTTTGCTATCGTCGCTTTCTTCCTCTCCCTATGGGGTTGCAGTGGGAGAAAGCCAATAGCCGTAGTCGGAAGCAGAGTCATCAGCCAAAGTGAGTTCCGACAAGCGACGGAGCAATACTACGGTGCCCGAACACTTCGTTGGCTCATCCAGCACAAACTTTTGCTGCTCGCTAACGAGAAACAGAAACTGGTCAGCGATAAGGAAGTTGAGCGAGAATACAAAAACTTCATGAGGCTCAGCGGCTTTGAGGACGAACGCCAATTCCTCACTTTTTTGGCGAGGCAAGGCATGACGAAAGAAGTATTGCTGGAGGACATCAAGCACGAACTAATTTTGCAAAGGCTCAGGGAGAAGCAAACGAAAGTTGATGACAAGACCTTGCAGGAGTTCTATCGCAGATATTGGGCGATGTTCGCACAACCGCCAACAGGCGAGCCACCGACTGTCAGGTGCTTCATCTTCCAAAGCCCAAAACGCGAAGAATTGGAGAAAGTCAAGGCTTTGATTCAAAAGGGCGAAGACATTCGTAAGGTCGCCTACGACTTTTACAAGGACAACCCGCAACTTAGGAGCACGAGAGGCGAAGCCGTGATCACACTACCCCTTGTTTTTGACCCACAGCACCCACCTATGCCGCCGTCATTGATGAAGTTGTTGGATAAAGATGCACCAATGAACCAACTGCACGGACCTGTCTTAATCCCTGAGATGAAATTGTGGGTTTTGGTGAAAGTGATTGAGCGGAAGCGAGCCTTCGTTTTTCCATATGAGGAAATCAAGCGCGAAGTCAAAGCCGCTTATGTCCAATTCTTCGGTCCGCCACCTGAAGCGATTTTCCAGCAACTCGCAAAAGAGTTCCCTATCACCGTTCAAGACCCGCGATACAAGTTCCTTGAGGACGAAATTCGCACGAGGATAATGCTTGAGCGCCCTATGACTTTTCAACCACCAGCGGAAGCACCAAGTTTGACACGACCACCAAGCCAAGAAGGAGGGAGGCTGGAGGAGCGTGAGCGAAGTGAGCAATGAAGAAAGGGATATGGGACATGGGATAGGGGACACGACAATTAGCGAAAAAGCGAGCGTCCGAGAGAGCGTCGGGAATTTGTTTGAGCAACTGGTGCAAGTGATGGCTGCTTTGAGGGGTCCGAAAGGATGTCCTTGGGATAAAGCCCAAACCCACGAAAGCATCAAGCGCAACACCATTGAGGAAGCATACGAGGTCGCCAGCGCAATTGAGGAAAGCAACTACGAGAAACTTAAGGAAGAACTCGGCGATTTGCTGCTTCAAGTCATCTTCCACTCGCAAATGGCAAGTGAAGCCAATCGCTTCAACATCGCCGATGTCGTTCGGGACTTGGTTGGGAAACTGATTGAGCGGCATCCTCATGTCTTCGGGGAAAGGCGAGTTGAAACCCCTGAACAAGCCCTTGCCCAGTGGGAGAGCATAAAGGCAAGCGAGCATCAAAAGGCAGGTTCACTGATGGACGGTTTGGCTTGGGCTTTGCCCTCGCTCATGCTCGCCCATCACGCCCAAAAGCGAGCCGCTCAGGTCGGCTTTGATTGGAATGACCCAATCCCAGCGCTCCAAAAACTCAAAGAGGAAATCTCCGAGGTTGAAAGCGTGCTGAGGAACGAGCGAGAAAACAAGGCGAAACTCGAGGACGAGATTGGCGATTTGCTTTTCGCAGCCGTCAATGTCGCCCGGCTATCGGGCGTGGACGCCGAAATGGCTTTGCGAAAGGCAACCCGAAAATTCGTCACCCGCTTCAAAGCGATTGAGGAAACCGCAAGGCGACAAGGCAAGAACCTTAATGAAATGAGCCTTGAGGAGATGGACACGATTTGGGAAATCGTTAAGGAACGAGAATAAGTTGCGCGTTACGGGTCAGCGAAGTTCATCTCCCCGAAACCGAACAAATTCGGCGCTCAAAGAAATTCGTCACCAACCGCTGGCTAAAGCCAGTGGCATGGACAGAAGAGTTATGAAAGGCTTATTCCTCAGCCATTTTTGCACTCCACACTTAGCACCCCGCACCGATTTCGTGCATCCTTGCACGCATCTTCGTTGAAGCCGGTGGCGTGAGTGGTTTAAGGATGCAATTTCGTTCGGTTAACAATCACCGAGAATGTGTTAAAATAGTTTGCGCCGTCTGCAGTCTAGGACTTGACGGAGGTGTTTGATTAAGTGGCAGGTTTGCGAAAAGTCAAGATCAACTGGGACTTGTTGCGTTCATTTGATCCGACCCCACTTTTGACGCTGGAGCAAGAATTGGAGGAAGCAGTTCGTCAGGAATATGAAGCGCGAAGGTTGGCTCATCCAGCCAGAAAGAAAGAGCCAAAGCGAAGGAGACGCCGAGGAGCGGCAACTACTGCTGCAGAGGAGATGCCTACTGTCTCACTTTGATGGCGGCGTAGCTCAGTGGCAGAGCACGCGGCTCATAACCGCGGGGTCCAGGGTTCAAATCCCTGCGCCGCCACCAATCCTACTCCTTTTCCGAGGGAGAGAGAGGGATGGACTACTTGCGGGAAGAGCCTTTGGCGTCCCCAATTGTTAACTTGGTTTGGGTTCGCCAGTTGGTGAAACTGGTGGAACAAGAGGACTTGGTAGAGTTAATCGTCAGCCAAGGAGAAGTGACGGTGATCATTAGAGGGCGAAACTATCGCCCCGTTAACTTCCTTGGGACCGCGCAAAATATTTCTATCCCAACCTCATTGCCCGCGCTTGAACCTCTCACGGAAGCCGAAGGGATTGAACCGCAACTGACTGCTGCTGTCCCCGAGGAAAGGCTGTTTCACATAACCGCGCCTTTGACGGGAGTATTTTACTCACGACCTCGCCCTGATGCCCCGCCCTTTGTGACCGTCGGGAGCGAGGTTGAGCCCGAACAAGTCGTTGCTCTGATTGAGGCGATGAAATTTTTCAACGAAGTGAGAAGCGAAGTCAGGGGCATCGTCAGGGAAATCGTCGCCAAAGACGGAGAATTGGTCAAACATGGCGATACCCTGATTGTCTTGGAAAGGACAGACTGAGACGGAGGCGAATTGAAGATGGCAGCAGTAGCGCAGAGGCGAATGCTCATCACTGTCCTTGTCACTTTGGTAGCCTTCTTGGTTGCTTTCAAACCTGTGAGGCTTGGTCCTTTTGAAGAGTTTCGTGTTGAGTTGAAAATGAGATATCGGTTCGCCGAACCCATTTCAAAACTCGCGAAAGACCAACCAATGGAGCAATTGGTTAGAGATGCGCTGGAGAAGGCGAAGTTTGATAAGCCTGAGTTCGTCAGCATACAAACCGTCGGTGAACATTTGTTGGTCATTGAAGACGACGCAGCAGCGGGCATGTCTGAAGCCTTAAAGCGGCAGGAGCAAATTGACTCAATCATAAGGAGGCGTTTTCCTAACGCCCAGTTAATTGAAGCGGAGCGGCAAGCGAAAGGCGAAAAGTCACTTTTGCAAATAGGGCGAATCGGGATTTTCAAGCCAACAGTCAATTTGAGGCTCGGTTTGGACCTGCAAGGCGGTTCGCGGATAGTCCTTCAATGCAGGCGAGCAGAATTCGTTTTTGAACTTGACCAGTCCATTGACCCCAAACAGCGTGAAGCAGCGCGGGAAACAATAACTGCTACCCTCGAAAGGCGAGGTCTTGAGAACTTTGATGTGCAGGTGGAAGAGACGGGGAAAATCGTGTTCGTCCGCTCGCAAGCGACACCGAGAGAAGCAGAAAGTCAAGCCCGATTGATTGAGACGACCCTCCGCCCCCTTTATGGAGGTGCAAGGGAGTTAAAGGAGCGCCGTCAATTCTTCCCGTTAGACCAAGCAAAGGTCAACACTGTTCGGGAAATCGTTGACCGCCGCGTTAACCGCTACGGTGTTTCTGAGCCGCAAGTCTATGTTGAGGGCACTGATAGGGTCGTGGTTGAAATGCCGGGCGTCCGCAACCCAGAAGAGGCATTGAGGCTCATCGGCGAAATGGGCGAACTTGAGTTCCGA
>Ga0105159_1000151_pt1 | contig 19362 bp, 15 predicted proteins | sample LHCtaG_2_FD_89590 | JGI IMG/M metagenome (GOLD analysis project Ga0105159, IMG submission 89590) | Hot spring microbial communities from Little Hot Creek, USA to study Microbial Dark Matter (Phase II) - LHC4sed_replicate | ecosystem: Environmental > Aquatic > Thermal springs > Hot (42-90C) >...
CCTGCGATGAGTTTCTTGAGTTCTTCTGGGTTGTGAGCCCTTTCCATCGCTGTCTCGTAAGTGATCATGCCTTTAACATACAAGTCGCGAAGGGCTTGGTCCATCGTTTGCATCCCTTCCGCTGCTCCTGTTTGAATCATGGACGGAATTTGGTAAGTTTTGCCCTCACGGATGAGGTTACGGATTGCTGGGTTAGCTATCATGATCTCAACTGCCGCAATCCTCCCACCCCCGAAGGGGTTTCGTGGAGCACCTGGGGCGCGAGGGAGCAACTGTTGGGAAAGGACAGCGATCAAGTTCATGGACAACTGAATCCGGATTTGCGGTTGCTGGTTCGGTGGGAAAACATCAATAATTCGGTCAATGGTTTCAGCAGCACTGTTTGTGTGCACAGTTGACAAGACCAGGTGTCCCGTCTCGGCTGCAGTGATAGCAATTGCCATTGTTTCTGGGTCTCGCATCTCGCCAACCAAAATCACATCCGGGTCTTGTCGGAGGGCTGCCCTCAAAGCATTGGGGAAACTTCTCGTGTCTTCTCCCAGTTCCCTCTGATTGACGACGGATTTCTTGTGGGTGTGCAGATATTCAATGGGGTCTTCAATGGTGATGATGTGAACGCTTTTCGTGCGGTTGATGTAATCAATCATCGCCGCCAAAGTCGTTGACTTGCCGTGTCCTGTCGGACCTGTGACGAGGATTAGACCGGGAGGGCGAGTTGCCAGTTCCTCCAAAATAGGTGGCAACTCAAGTTCACGAACTGTCGGAATTCGTCGGGGGATCAAACGGAATGCCCCAGCGATGCAACCCCGTTCCTTGTAAATATTGACTCGGAAACGAGCGACATCCTGTAAAGAATAAGAAAAGTCAAGTTCAAGGCTGTTCTCAAACCTCTGGATTTGCTCGTCGGTCAGGATTTCGTAGATTAGCCTTTGGGTTTGTTTCGGTGCGGCAGGTTGAAAGTTGGTGCGGTAAAGTTGACCGTCAATCCTCAAGATTGGTGGGACACCAACGCAAAGGTGCAAGTCCGAGGCGTTCCGTCTCACAACTTCCCTCAGAAGGTCATCAATGTGGACATCGTCCAAGGAAGGTAATTCACGAGCAGGTGCTGCTGGACGAACCCCAACTGCACCAACTTGAGGTCTTTGTTGTTGATCCATAGGTGTCAGTTCTATCTCCACTGCCCATACCCTCCTTTCGGCTTTTCTCCCTTGCGACTTGGAAATTCCCGCTTGATTAGTATCCGACAGTTGTGACGACGCGCAAAACTTCTTGTGGAGTGGTGATCCCTGCTGATACCTTTCGCCACCCATCTCGCAGCAAGGTGGTCATGCCTGAAGCGACGGCTGCATCGCGAATCTCAGAAATGGGAGCGCGCCTCAAGATCAAGTCTGCAATCTCAGTGTTCATAACGAAGACCTCAAAGATGCCAATCCGACCTTTGTAACCGGTGTAGCGGCAGGTTTCGCACCCTCGACCACGATAGAGTTCCTTTCCGTTCAACTCGCTCAAATCTACCCCAAAGCGCATCAGCAGTTCTTCTGGATACTTGTAGGGTTCTTTGCAGTTGGGGCAAATACGCCGTGCAAGGCGCTGTGCGATAACGCCGATGACAGCCGCAGAAATCAGGAACGGCTCAACACCCATTTCAATCAATCGGGTCGCAGCCGTTGGTGCGTCGTTAGTGTGCAAGGTTGAAAGGACCAAGTGACCAGTCAACGCTGCTTGGAAGGCAACATCGGCAGTCTCAAGGTCGCGAATCTCTCCAACCAAGATGATGTCAGGGTCTTGTCGCAGGAAGGAGCGCAGAGCCGTCGCAAATGTCACCCCTGCCTTTCGGTTCACATGGACTTGATTGATGCCCTGAACCTCATACTCAACAGGCTCCTCAATCGTCAAGATGTTGACTTCGGTAGTATTGAGGCGGTGAAGGATAGAGTATTGGGTTGTAGTCTTGCCCGATCCAGTTGGGCCTGTGCTCAAAATCATGCCATAAGGTTGGCCCATCAGGTATTCAACCTTCGCCAAATCGTCTTCCCACAAACCGAGTTTCTCAAGACCCATCAAAGGAGATGTCTGGTCAAGCAACCGAAGGACAGCCTTTTCGCCATTGACCGTTGGGATAGTGGAGATGCGCACATCAAACCGCTTCTTTTGCATCTCAATGCGCATTCTTCCGTCCTGAGGGACACGCTTTTCAGCAACATCCATATCACCCAGGATTTTGATGCGAGCGATCAAGGGCGCAGATAACCACTTGGGTAAGCGAAGGACTTCGTACAAAATTCCGTCAATTCGGTAGCGAATCCGAACCCCGTTTTGCATCGGCTCAACATGGATGTCAGTTGCCTCGTTGCGAATTGCTTCTCTCAAGATTGTGTCAACCAAGCGGATGATTGGTGCTTCCTGTGCTGCTTCAACATCTGTTGCATCAACTCGGGCGATTTGACCTGCCAAAGGACCAGTGGCGACTTCCCCACCATACCTTTCAGCATCAATTTGCCTCAACAGATCATCAACACTAAAGCCCAAACCTGTTGCACGACCAGGGGGAGGGACTGTAGCGGTAGGGGTGGGCCCTTGCATTGGGAGTTCCTCTAAGGCAGCCTCAATTTGTGATTGGCTAGCTAAAAGTGGGACAATGATGAGACCGGTCCGCATCCTCAATTCGTCAACGGTGACGATGTCGCGTGGATTCACCATTGCAATCCAAAGGCGGTTTTGCTCAATGCGGATCGGGATGCATTTCCTTTCGCGCAAATAATTGGCGGGGACTCTACTCAAAACGACGCTGATTGCGCTCTCGTCCGGTCTGACCTTGTTTAGGTCAACATACTGGACGCCGAACAGTCTTGCTTGAGCAGCAAGCACATCTGTTTCGGAAGCGAACCCCAAGTCAACGATGATGCGTTCCAGCGGTTGCCCAACGGCTTGCTGTTGGGCTTGAAGGACAGCCTGAATTTGTTCGTCAGTCAACTTCCCCTGCTCCTTCAACACATCCAACACAGTTCGGCGCATTGTTGGCGCTTGCATCGCCAACACCTCCCACGCTTTTTGTGGGTGCGGGACATCACTCCCTTTATGTCCCGCTGACTTGTGATTTTAAAACGCTATGCCTCAAATTGCTACTACTGCGGCTACTTTGGTGGCTCAAAAGGAAACCACTCGTCTATCGGTGCTTGAGCGAGTTCAACCAAAAAGTTAGCGATCCGCTCCGCAACCAGATTTAAGTAGCGTTCTCCTTTGTCTGCTGTTGCTCTTTTTGGATTGCCGTGCCCTGAGTTTTTAGTCAGCCTTTCCCAAGGTCGGGTTGTCCAAGCCCATCCCTTAGCGAGCGCTTCCATCCGAAAAGGTCTAACAGCCCCTTCATCGGCATCTTCAAGATGCACCAAATTTGGGATAACCGCCATACACACACTCGTCTCCATTTCGCCCGAATGGTCTCCAACTTCCTCAAAAATTTCTCTCAACTTATCGCTGCCGACTTGCCACCAGTTCACGAGAAAAATCCAGACCTTAGTTTGTCCATAAAGGTCACGCAGAACTCCAACGAAATCGTTCCCACCATGCCCATTGAGCAAGACAAGTTTGTAAACCCCATGCCTCTCCAGCGAGAAAACGATGTCGCGCACTATCCGGTTTAGAGTTTCCTGCTGGACATGGATGGACATGGGGAAGGAGAGCAGGTTAGAGTTCACGCCATAAGGGATAGCAGGTAGAAGTATGACCCTTGCACCACGCTCATAGGCAATAGCGCAAGCCCTCTCGGCGATAGCGACGGCTTCATAAGTATCTGACCCATAGGGTAAATGCAGCCCATGCGGTTCACAAGCACCTATGGGCAAAACTGCCACTTCAGGAAGACCTATCTCACGCACCCACTTTAAAGTGACTTCAGAAAGACACCATAGTCTCACTGCAATCGCCCCCGTTTCGCAAAAAATCACCGCTTAAACTATAGAGCACCCAGATGTTACCTGCCACCCTTGACTTCTCTCAAATCTGCTGGCACAATTAAGCACGAGAAAGGAGGAGGGCTACTCAAGTGACACGGACATTGGTGGCTGTCGGAATCGCTTTGTTGCTTGTCATAGCCTTTGCCTTAGCGGCTTTAAGGGAAGGTAAGCCCATACCATCCTTTCAAGCAAACTTGCTGGACGGGAAAGTGGCTGTGGTGCAAGTGGACAAGGGGAAGTTGAGCGTCCAAATCAAGGACAAGAAAGGCAACCAAACTTTGATGCCTAAAGCGCTTGTCCTGGATTTCTGGGCGACATGGTGTCCGCCTTGCCAAGTCACAAGCAAATGGCTGAGCCGACTGTATCAGAAATACCAAAAGAGAGGTGTGCTCATCCTCGCGATCGGCATTGACGAGGATGGGAGAGCATCTGTTGCCCCATTTGTCAAGGAAGAGAAGACACCCTACTTGGTGGCATTAGACCCAATGGCGGAAGTCGCCAACCGATTCAAGGTTGAAGGGTTGCCGACAATTTATGTGGTCAATGAGAAAGGAATCATCGTTCGGGTGATTGAAGGCATGCCAAGTGGCTTGAAAGAATTAGAGGTGGCTCTCCGAGCAGCAGGCGTCCGCTGAACCTTCTCCATCCGAAGCACCGCAACCACTTTCCCTCTAGCCCAGTGGAGGTGAGCAGTTCCGTGCTGCATGATTACTTGTCACTGCTTAAGAGGGTTCAAGTGCTCTTGTTCACTTCCGATAACGACGGTTTCGTTACAGAGTCGGGACAAAAATGGCTGAAGAACCATTTTCAGTCTAATGAAGTGGGAGTTCTGCCCGGCAACAATTCGGCAGATTTCGGGATCACGGTCAATTACCCTCAAGCCAGCACAGCAATGGTTTTCACAGAACTTTCGCCCGATGTGCCAGCAGAGGTGCGGGATGCCATCGTCTTGTCAAGTTGCTACATTGCGCCTTTGGTCGTTTTGGGTGACAAAAGTTGGGAGCGATTGTCACCGTATGCCCTTTGGGTTAGGAGAGTGGCGAGACTTCCAAATGAAGTAGAAACATTGCGCGTCTTGGGGTTGACGAGAGACGCTGAAGCCCAATGGTTCCCAATGGCTCGGGAGGCTTTCCACACGATTTTGGATTACATCCACGGTGACTTGCAACCTGACGCCATTGACATTTTGTTGGAGAAACGCCGCATCCAAGTGACCCAAGAAGCTGAAAGGTTTTTCAACATAACGGGCAAAAGCGAGCAAGGTTACCCACTTGTTTTCATCGCAGACCCATTGAGGCTAATTGCCCTTTGGCTTCAAAAGATGAAGCGGTCGCTCCTTTCAGAGTTGCCTTGGGACGAATTCGTCAGTGCAGGTTTGGGTTTTGCCGTGGGTGTGGTCATTGCTCCCGAAAACCTTCGCAGGTTTTCAAGACAGGAACACCAAGAGAAGCACCACCATATGCACCATCGTTCCCAACTTCAGCGAAACCGACACCGTTAGGGCGAAAGAACCAGCAATCAGAAAGTTATCGTCTCAACAATCGCGGAAGCACTGCCCAGAAGATGTCCCAAAATTGCTTTGCCCGGTGCAGAAAGCCGCGCCAACTTTTGCCTAAAGCCCTATGCCCGAAATTCGTGGTGACCTCAACGACCCTAAACCCTGCCTTGATTGCGTCAATTGTCAATGCCGTTTCAACGGCATAACCGTTTGCAATGGAAACTCGTTCCAAAACTTCCCGCCTTATCGCCCGCTGTCCTGAAAGGGGGGTGGTAGGGTTAAAGCCCGTGATTGTCCTTATCGCCCACGCAGCGAACTTTTTGACAAAACCGAAACCGCCTCCAGAAGGGTCAGGTGGAGGGGTTGCGATTGCCATGTCTGCCTTACCATCAACGACAGGCACAACAATTCGCCACACATTACCTGCCGTCTCGCCTAAATCGGCGTCAACGAACAAAATCACATCGCCCCCAGCCTCTTCAACCCCTTTCCTCAATGCTGCACCCTTCCCACTGTGCCGATCCAGCCTGATGACTTTTGTCACCCCTGACCGTTCCGCAATTTTGCTCGTTCCGTCTTTGGAAGCGTCGTCAATGACGATGATTTCGGCATCGGTGAATCTCTCAGGCTTGCTTTCCAGCAGCGCTTGAATTGTCAAGGCAATCCTGTCAGCCTCATTTCTTGCGGGAATGACGACCGAAATGCGCATCCGCGTTCACTCCCTTGCAGGGGTTTGAAGTTCACTCAGACCGTAGCCATTTCAATAGTTCACGAATTCGCTGACGAAGGGCGGAAGGGTCTTCTCGGTAGAGAGGTTCAAGGTGTGCGGCACAAGCATATTCGGCGTCGCCAACCCAATCGAGAGCCAAAGCCATGTAGTAGCGAACAAAAGGGTGGTGAGTATCGCTTTTGGCGAGCCATAGGACTGCTTCCCTGACCTTTTGCTGCCTCACCAACAACGCGCCTTGAACCCACGCTTTTTCAGGCACAGTTTCAGGCACTTCCATCAGAACCCGTTCCGCTTGAGTCCAAAACTCGCCCTCCAACAAAGCGACAGCCCAGAGCAATTTTGACCGGACATCTTTTGGTCTAAGTTGCGCAGCCAACCCAAAATACTTTGCTGCCACCTCCCACTCTCCGTCCTCAAGCAACCTTTCCCCTCTCCAACGGAACAAAAATCCTGCAATTGACCTGAGCAAAGGTACCTTCAGCCACTTGGGGGCAAAAGGCAGCAAAGTTCCCTCCTGCTCGCCTCGCTGCATTGCCAATCGTTCAAGGTGGAGAACCAAACGGGCTTGCAAATATGGGTCGTCAGCGACGGGAGTTTCTCTCAAAATGTCAAGGGCTTCGTCAGCCTGTCCCGTCTGGAACAACACAAAAGCCAGCCAACTTTGAGCGACCATGTTTTGTGGGGCGAGGTCAACTGCTTGACGGAGCAACTGCTCTGCCTCGTCCCATTTGCCTCTCAACGCCATCAACTTGCCTGCCATCGTCCAAAAGACTGAATTATCCGGTCTCAATTCCGTTGCCCTTAAAAGATGTCTCCGTGCAGTTACGGGATGCCCCAAGTGCCAGTGAGCCCAACCCAAGTGAACTTGGACGAATGGGTCTTCATCCAAAACCTGAGACACTTGTTCCAAAAGTTGAGCAGCCCTTTGATATCTTCCACTTTGAAGCGCGAGTGCTCCAAGATGAAATAGCCACTTGGCTTTCAACCTTTGCCATAACCTTTGCAAAACTTGCTGCCACTTTGCCTTAAGTCTCAACTTCCGCGCGCTCCTTTTTTGACTTTTTGCGCCGTGAGAAGCAAAGTCTGGAGTTGACATTTTCCTATTTCGCCTCCGTATTTGTCCCTTCTTCGTAACAGCATTGTTGCTGCCAAGCGACCAAAAGCCTTTGGTAGCATTTCAAGCAAAATTTCGGTCCCTTGCGGTCGGTGTCAGCCAAGGTGTTACTGAAAGCAGCGACACAAGTTGGGTCTGAGCAATGGGACAAACCGAAAGTATGACCAAGTTCATGCAAGACTTCCTTTATCGTCCTCAGTTCAGTGACATCCGCGTTGTGATCTAACAGCCTTGCCGTTGATATTACTGCTCGCTTGCCATCAATTTCAGCAATGCCGAAGACGAAGTTGAAAGGTGGGACAACTAAGTCAACATTAGTGACGCCAACAACGCGGTCAAAGCCTGAAGGGACAACCAAATGAGCCAGCAAGGCATTTGCCAGCCATTGCCTTCGCAGCGTAATTGCACTGGGCGGCAATGGAAGTGCCCTTGGCGAGACTTGACACTCAACAAAGGGCAGGAATTGAGGTATCTTGAGAGCGACCCTCGTCAAAAGTTGCCAATCGTTTTCCCCTATCGGTTGCAACAAAACCCTCATCGTTCTCATCGACTTTTCCGCTCCTTCCGCCATTGTTCTCTGGCGAAATGGCAAAGCAATTGACCAACGAACATTCCCAGGAGGGCAAGGGCAATTGCCCACACCCAATTCAACCCGACAAGCACAGCCCAAAAGGCTCCTATGCTGGCGCAAAAAGCGACAATCCAAAATCGTTCCCACCCAAACCTTTCGCTCGCCGTCAATGACTTGGCTCTTCCCCAAGCCATTAGGCTACTCCCGAAAACCAAGATGATGGGCACGAAAGGCGAACGGAGGTTTTCAGCGTAAGTGACAAGGACGATGCCGAAAAGCAAACCTGTTGCCCCTGCAATTAAAGCCAAACCGAACTCTGTCGTTATCCCCGTTTCAAGGGGCGTCAGGAGTTTTGATAAATCCGCGCCGCAGTAGGGACAGTGTGAAGGCACTTTCTCCGTCAGCATTCCTTGACAGTTTGGGCATCTCAGGTTCATCGCCCTTCACCCCTTCACGGAACCAAACCGGTTAATTCAGGCGGTGATGCCCCCACATCCCAAGCAGGGGTCTTGACTTGAAGAGACGGCGGGGCAGGTGGAACGGAAAGAGACTGAAGCAATTGCAACGCCTCCCCGACCAGTTGGCTGCCGGCATCGGGCACAAGTTGCGATGAGCGAGCCAAACGAACTTCGTAACCGCCACCTTTAAATGCCTCGGGTGTCGGCAAATAGCCTACCATGCCATTAGCGCATGTGACGACAAATGTTGTCGGGAAGGGTGAAGCCCTCTTGATGTCTAAACCAAATTGGCAGAAAAGTTCGCCGGGGATAGCAACAAGGGCTGCGCGACCGACGGCTATGGTTTGAACTTCCGCATCAACGAATGGCTGCTCCTTCACCTCTTCAGCAAGCAAAACAAGTTCGCGAGCGTAAATCCTTTCAACACTCCAACCGCCATCTTCGCTTAAAATTCGCTTTGCATCCTCAAGCATCTTTTCAGGAACTTGCCGTCTGGCGAGCCTTATCGTGGAACGAGCGATCTGCAAGGGGGCAGTTTCAAGGAAATCCATCAAAGCCACCGTCTTTATGACTTCGCCCCCAAGTCTTGTGCCAATTCTCCAAGCCCACTTTTCGCCAAATTCAGGTTCGCGGGGCAATGTGTTGGCGACTTGAGTGACATCGCCGGAAGCGCCCTGCAAAAAGAGCGTCAGGCATTGATCGCCGAATTCCTTGCGCAAAGTCTCAGCGAGATAGAACGGATAATCGGCACTAAACTCAGTTCCGCCCATGACAGTGCAATGACAAGCAAAATTGACGATGACCCCCAGCATATTCCCATTCTCATCTTGGGCTGCGATGATGCCCACATCCGGATCGGTTGGACCTGCCGGGCGAACTATGTCGGGGTTACCTTTTCCCGGGTGGGTTTGGTGGCGACCATCTTTCATGACGAACCTTCGGTTGAAAGCGATGCGGTTTTCATGACCGACAGCCACACCGATTTTGGATCTCCTCTTGCCCTCGTCAGCCTTGACAATCACTTCAGCAATCCGTTCAGCCACCAAACGGCAATAACCGTCGTCGGCTTCGCACTCAAAGCCGTTAGCAATCGGACCGCCGCAGTGGGTGTGAGTTGCAGTAACCATGATGTTCTGGGCTGGGATTCCGCAATGAGATTGCACTAACTTTCGGGCTGACTCAACGACCGACCTTCTCAACGACAAAGCATCAACAGAAACGATAGCAACTGTTGTCTGTTCATCGGAGATGACACAAGCGGTTGCGTGGAGTGGGTCATGGACACCCGTGGAAATGCGCTTTCTGAAGCCGCCCGGGATAACGGCGCCTACTTCGGGAGTTATATCGGCTTGAGCAAACCCCACAAGCACTTCAATCACCTCTCGCTTTAGCCAGTGAATTTCATTGCCCCTCATGGGATACCGCAACTTGCTGCGCCTCTTCCCTCAACCGGCACAAATTGAGAATGAGGAGAGCCAATTGCTGTCCTTGGTCAACGCCTGTTTTGAAACCGACATCGGTGTCAAGGGTGAGACGAAGGGCTTCCACTATCTGCTCCCGCGAAAAGTTTCGGGCTTGAAGCAGAAAGTTTCTGATAACCGCCGGTGAGTGTTTGAGCAGGTTCAAGCGACTGTCTTCGGGCAAACGCTCTTTGACCCCTTCTGGGATTTTCTCAAGTTGCTGCCTGAAGGCATCGGCACGAGCGTGCAAAAGTGCCGGCGAAATCAACTTGGAATCGAGCAGCAATCTTGCTTGAAGCAGGAAACGGAATTGGCGGGCAAGGAGGTAGAGGATGAGGATTGGGCTTTCGCGGCGTTGAAGCAAACCGTCAAGCATCCTCAACGCCTTTGCGGCATCGCCCTCAACAACAGCGTTCATCAGGGCGAAAACATCCATCGCTAACGATGGGACAAGTTCGCGGACGATTTCAACGGTCACTCTACCGTCAACGCCGATGTAAAGCGCCAACTTTTCGATCTCCGTCGCCAACTGCCGGGCGTCGTTCCCCACCCGCTCTATCAACTCTTGGATGGCAGCCTTGTCCATGCGAATTGCCGATTGTTCCGCCAACATCTGGACAAACTCGGGCAAGTCTTGCTGTCGCAATTTGCTCAAAGGGACGAGCAAAGCAATTTCGTTAAGCAGGTTCAGTTGGCTGTCGTTTGGCGGTTCGGTGAGGGTGGTGAGGACATATGTGCCCTTAGGAATTTTTTGCAGGAAACGATACCACGCCACATCGTCTCGTTTGCGCTTACCTTGCTCCTTCAAAAACGCCGGCGATTTGAGGATGACGACCCGTCGGTGGGTTAACTGGAAGCCGAATGTGGGTTCAAAGAGCGCCTGTGCGAGTTCTAAGTCAGTTGCTTCTTTGCCTTCAAGGACTGTCAAAGCCGTCTGGCGCTCTTCCGATGGCAAAAGCAAGTCGGTCAACCTCTGAATAACCCGCTGCACCAAAAATTCGTCATCGCCGAAAACAATGACGACTGGAGGTTTCAAGTTCCCATAGCGGGCGGACTGGTAAAGTTGCGTTAGCGCCCGCCGGACATTCCGGAAAAATTGGGCTTCCTGTGGAAACAAAAGATAAGGCATCCGACATCACCGATGATAAGTGTGGCGCATTTCAGTGAAGTTGGCACAGCAAGGAATGCCGCTGAAATCCGCAAAGGTCGAAACTACGACTGAAGTAGGTGTCTACGAAACGAAGCTTATGAAGCAGGCTAACTTAAAAATTTGCAAGTTGCTGGTTGAGGGTCACGAGTCTATAGGAGAAAAATCCTGCCTCACAACTCTCAACAGTTCACTCCTTGCCCAATTCCTTTAGCAAAAGGTCAACAGCCGTTTTCAACTGCAGGTCATTTTCGTTGGCGTTATCCTCGGGCGAGTGTTCAACGAGGAAATCGGGCTTGACGCCATAGTTCTCCAAATTCACGCCGTCCAAAGTTCGCCAGCCTGTCACTGGGACACGGAAGAAAGTCGTGCCGTCAATGAGGGTGACATTGTAAGTGCCGATGACACCGCCATAGGTTGGAACTCCAACCAGTTTCCCCAAGCCCAAATCTCGAAAAGCCTTCGGGAAAATTTCTGCATCAGAGGCAGAAAACTCGTTAATGAGCACAACCGTCGGCTTCTGCCAAACTTGGAAAGGTTGAGTGAAGGGTGGGGTTCCGCGATACTGCTCTAAAGCGTAAAGCCTCCGCTTCAAGATGCTCAGCAATTCATCGTGAATTCGCCCACCACCGTTGAACCTGACATCAATGATGAGCGCTTCTTTCTTGCCCACAACCTCAGCGTAAAACTCCCGCTCAAACTTTCGCAATTCGCTTTGGCTCATGGCTTGAATGTGGATGTAGCCGATGCGACCATTTGACCATTCGTCAACCATCCGCCTCCGCTTCTCAACCCAATCTTCATAGAGCAAATTTGACCATTGTCCTCGGTTGATCGGCTTAATCTTGACGGTTCGCGCCCCTTCCTTCGTGGGTTTGTCGTTGACAAGCAACTCACCGACCCGTCCCGCTTTGTCAGCCAACGCATCCCAAATTTGCTCATTGTTTGAAACTTCCACCCCATCAATTGCTAAGATGAACTCGCCGACATTCAACCTGCTTTCATCTTTGTCGGCAGGCGAGTTTTTCAGCACAGCAGAAATTTTCACGCCAGGACCACGATGTTCAGGGTCAAACCAGACGCCCAAGTAAGCCGTTTCAGGTCCACTGGCTGTCGGACCTCCAATGCCTAAGTGGGAAGCGTTGAGTTCACCCAGCATCATGCTGACTAAGGTGTAAAAGTCTTCTTTTGCGGCGACATGCTCAATCAGTGGGCGATATTTCTCCCTCATGGCATCCCAATTAACGCCGTGCATTTTCTCATCGTAAAACTGTTCTTTCAGCAACCTCCAACCTTCATCAAACATGTGTTGCAGTTCAACTACTCGGTCAACGATAAGGCGTGCAGTGAAGTTGACGGAACTGAGCGAGCCCGCAGGTCGGGTCAGGTAGCGGATGTTTCCTCCCGTTGACAGGAAGTAGATGCGGTTGCCGTCGGGCGAAAACTGCAACTGCGATGCTGAAACTCCCGATGCCAATCGGGTCAGCGAACCACCTTCCAATGGCACCGACCAAATTTCGGGCTGGTCAATAGGTGTGGCAACGAACACGACTGTTTTGCTGTCGGGCGAAACAGTGAAACTGCCTTCGTTGAACACAGTTGCCGTCAAGCGCCTGATGCGTTTGTGGATGTCGGTGAAGTCAATTTTGACTTCTGGCAACCTTTTTTCGCCTTCTTTCTCTTTCCGTTCCTGAGGCTTCTTTTCGCCCTCGCCCTCTTCTTCGTCCAGTTTCTCCTTTGGGCGCTCCAATGGCAGGACATAAATGTCAATATTTTCGTCGGTGCGATTGCTCCGGAAGACGATGTTCTTGCCATCCTTCGTCCAAACGATACTCCCGTTCCAGTAAGGCATGCGAGTGACATTGACGGGTTCACCGCCATTCCAAGGGATGATGAAGAGGTCAGTGACATTGTTGGCTGGGTCACGGCGGTTAAAGCAAATCCAGCGACCATCTGGGCTCCAAGCAAACTCACCGATGAACGGTCCTTCCACGACGACTTTCTCCTCGCCAGTGTTGACATCAACCCAACAAAGTTGGCGCCCAAAAGGACCTCGGATGAAAGCGACATAGTTGCCCGTTGGTGACCACTTGGGGTTGCTTTCTGCTGCGTCGGGTGTATTCGTCAGCCGCTTCAGTTCTCTTGTCTTGACATCTACGATGTAAACCTCGCGGTTACCATCCCGTTCAGAGATAAAGGTGAGTTTCCTGTTGTCGGGCGACCAATCAATGTCAAAGTCGCGGTAAGGGTGGTTGGTTATGCGCTTCGCCTCGCCTCCTTTTTCAGCGTTGACCACAAAAATTTCTCCGCGAACGACGAAAGCAATTTGCTTGCCGTCGGGAGACAGGGCGAACTCGGTCGCTTGGCTCGTCAGTGTCAACCTCTGCAACCTGTTTTGCGGCTCATCGCTGGGGGCAAAGATTGTCAACCGTTTCGGTTCACCACCTTTCGTCGGGACAATCCAAAGTGAAAAGTCGTGCTCGTAAACGATGAACTTCCCGTCGCGACTCAAGTTTGGATACAAAACCCTGTCCGCATGGTTCGTCACCTGCTCCATTTTTGCCCCCCTTGTCCCCTGCCCCTTGTCCCTTGTCACCGTAAAAGGCATTTGCCAAATGTTGAAGACACCTGTTCGGTCGCTCACGAAATAAAGTGTCCCATCGGGCGAAACCATAGGGAACCAATCATTGCCTTCGTAGTGGGTTAACCGTTCGTGTTTGCTTGTGGTAATCTGGTCGCCGTCAATGGTGATAGGCAATCGCCAAATTTCGCTGTTTGCGCTTCCCTTGTAGCCCTTGCGCCACCAACTCGTCCCACCACGACAAAAAACGATGTAGCGACCGTCTGGCGAAAAGGTGGGTGAATGCAAACTCGCTTCGTCGCTGGTGAGCCGTCGCACATATCCCGTTTCAACTTCCAGCAAGTAAATTTGTGCGAAGCGATGGTCACGGTTGCTACTGAAAACAATCCAGCGACCATCAGGCGACCAATCGCCGAGAATGTCGTCGGCGCTGTGATATGTCAACCGCTTCGGTTTACCACCTTTCGCGGGCATCAAAAAGATGTCGTAGTTGCCTTCCCGGTTAGAATTGAAGGCAATCCATTTGCCGTTGGGCGAAAATCGTGGACGGATGTCATGGGCTGGGTGAACTGTCAAACGGATAGCATTACCACCTTCAGCAGGCGCGACCCAAATGTCGCCCATGTAACTGAAGGCAATTTGCTTGCCATCTGGGGAAAAAGTGGGATAACGCAAAAATCGCGCCGACTCCGAATCTTGTGCGGCTATGACAGCGACGAAAACGAGCAAAATTGCCACAAACGCTTTTCTCATTCTTCCTTCGCCTCCTCGCTTCCAAAATTCTTCCCTATGCACTTGAGTTGAGCAGTTTGCTTCAAACCGTCGCATCATTTTGCCACACTCGCTTGAGAGTGGTTTTTAGCCTGTCCTGCGCTCATACTCCAATCGCCAAAATTGACCTTCTGATTTGCTGCCCCAGTTCTGTCAATCCGTTCACTTTGTAGACGACGATGGGCTGGTCAAAACCTTTGACGGTCATCGGTTCTAAAGGCTCGGCGAAGACCAAATCGGCGACTTTGTGGTAAGTGTTTTCGCCGATGAGCAAAGTCGCTCCCAAATCTTTTGTCAACTGCTCCAACCTTTGAGCCAAATTAACCGCTGCACCCAGAGCCGTCAAATCTTTTCGCCACTCAGCACCGATTTCACCGATGATAGCGATACCTGTATTGATGCCAATCCCGATGCGCAACTGTGAACCCGTGATTCGCTCCCACTCCCAATTCACCGCACTCAATTCCTCAAGCATCTGCCAAGCGCAAAGCACCGCCCTTTGGGCGTGGTCAGTTTGACTAAAGGAGACGCCGAACAAAACCATCATCCCATCGCCCAAAAACTTGTCAACGATGCCACCGTAAATTCGGACAATTTCAGTCATGCGGTTGAAGTATGACTCCAAGAGTCCAACAACATCGTATGGCGGCAAAGTGGCTGTAACCTGAGTGAAGTTCCGTATGTCGGAGAAAAGGATGGTGATTTCACGGCGTTCACCCATTCGCAACATATCATGCGAAGAAGCGATAGCTTCCGTGACGGGTTGAGCGACATAAGCCTGAATCCGCTCCAAAGCCAATCTCTGAATTTCCAAGAGCAAACCCGTCGCAGTTACGAAAGCCATCGCAAGTGAAAGGAACAGCGGCATCAGCGACAGAACAAATCCCCACTGAAGTAGAAGCAGGGCAAGTATGTAGGCAGCGACGGTTAAGCCAATGAAGGCGAGGATGCTCTGACGGAAACGGGGAAGGAGCAGGGAGATGCTGGCGGGAACGCAAAATGCAAGCGCAATGAGGACTTGAAGCCAGAAAGGAAGGTGTCTGGGAAACTTTCCTGTCAAGAGTGCATTGATGGCTGCACCGTGAATTTCAACCCCGTATGCCAAAGGGTCAGTGGAAGTTGGCAAGCGGTCTGACAAACCTGAAGCGCTCATGCCAACCAAAACCATTTTCCCGCGAACTAATTTTGGGTCAAAATTGCCTTTGAGCACTTTCACGAGCGATATGGACGGAAAGCCAACCCTCTCGGGTGAAAAGGGAGGCAAAACTGGAATGTCCCAATCGCTGCCGAGTTGAACAACCCGATCCCGCCAGTGAATGGAGTTGGGCGACATTTGAGGTTCGCCGAGGAAAGCAATCGCAGCAGCGAGGCTGAGGGAGGGGAAAGCACCATCTGCTTTGGTCAACTCAATTGCCAAAGGCAAACTCCTGCAAACCCCATCTCGGTCGGGAAAGGGATAGACGAAGCCGAGATCATAGCATGCCGAAAGTAAAGTTTCAGGTGGCAATGTCACGCCAGCAATTTTGAGCGGCAGACGGAAGTCAGGCGACAGCAAGAAATGCTTTGGAACTCTCCCCTCACTTTTGAGCGACAGGTTGACTCCCAAGATAACTTTCCCAAACCTTCGCATCGCTTCGGCAAGGGCTTTGTCCGACGAGGTTGGTTCAACGAAAAGGATGTCAAAAGCGACGACCTTTGCCCCTGCCATTTTGAGCCTATCAAGCATCCGAGCGTAAACGGTTCGGTCAAAAGGGAATCTTCCCAAAGCCTGCAAACTTTCGTCATCAATGACGACGAAAGTTAAATCTGGGTGGCTGATTTGCCTGAACTTTCGTAAAAACCCATCCGTTACCCTTTGGCTCAGCCAATAAAGCGGCGTTAGGTTGACGGCAGCGAAACTTAGCAGCGCCGACAAAATACCTACAATGACGAACCTTTTACGCTCTCCTGTCCAATGCATCTCCGTCACCGTTTTCAGTTTAGCAACGGCAGAGTTTAAGGCATAATAGCAACAGCAGGCACAAAGGAGGTGCCTCAAGATGAGGTTAGGCTCTTTGGCGTTGTTGCTCGGTTTAGTTGCCTTGACGCTCTTGATTTTCGGCTCAATAGAAACTTTGCGGATTGCTCCCCTCGTGGCGAAAGTGACCGAAGTCAAGGGCTATGTGGTGGCAGCGTTGCCTTCTAAGTTGGGGCGGAAAGAGCCTGTAGAGCGACCGTTAAAGGTCGGTTCACTCGTCCTTGCTGGCACGACAGTGAAAACGGGGAAGGAAAGTTTCGTCGTCTTGCATTGGGTTGACGAAGTTGAAATGCGGATAGGTCCGAACACTCAACTGAAAGTTACGCGCTCGTCTTTCAACAGGGTAACAAAAGCCCTTGACGCTCTGTTTAGGCTTGACTTGGGGACAGTGTTCGTGAATTTGAAGCGGAAGTTACCTGCACGCTCAAGACTTGAACTTGAAACCCCAGCAATCACGGCAGCAATTCGTGGAACAGCTTATTATGTTGAAGTTAAACCCGACGGCGAAACAACACTGAAGGTTGAACACGGCTTCGTTTCTGTCCGAACAGTGAAGGGGCAAGAAATTCAGTTGACCGTAGGTCAAGCAATAGTGGCTCAACCGAACGGCAAATTTAACTTCGCCAAACCTTAATTGCTTCCTCAGCCGAAAGAACTTATCCCTTTGCCTCTTCACGCTGTTCTAAGCCCGCCGTTTTGTCTTCAAGGCTCTCATTTGTCTTTTGATGACTTCCCGAAGGTTGAGCAACTGCGCCCCACCAAAGAAGCAACAAAGCACCAACCGTCAAGGCTGTATCGGCAAAGTTGAAAATGGGCCAGACCCTAAGGTCAACGAAGTCGGTCACAGCGCCGAACCTTAGTCGGTCAAGCAAATTTCCCACAGCCCCTCCCAACATCATGCCCGTCGCAATCGCGACCCTTCTCCTGTCAAAACCTTGCCGACCCAACCAAAGGAAGACAGCACTGACGAACAGGGCGACGATGATGAGTAACATGGTCGCATTTGGAAACAAGCCAAAGGCTGCGCCCAGGTTTTGAGTGTGTGTGAGATAAATTGCGTTCGGAATGATGGGGACACTCGCGCCTAAAGGGATGTAAGCGCGAATGAGTGCTTTGCTTATCTGGTCAACCAAAAGTGTCAACACTGCTGCAGCGAAAAACCAACGACGATGGCGGCGCAATAAGGACACCTCCATTTGTGGGCAATTTAAGGCTTCGCTTTCTCGCTTGACTTACTCTTACCCCCCTCTTTCGGCTTTGGGTTGATTTGAACCTCAAGTTCCTCAGCCCTAACCCTTTCCCTGTATTCTGCCAACAGGGACAAAGTAATCGTGATCGCCAAGACTGCAGCCACGACACCCAAAGCGACTCCTGTCGGGATTTTGTAGAATTCGCTCACCAGCATCTTTATGCCGATGAAAACCAAAATGACCGCGAGCCCTTCGTCCAAGTATCGGAACAACCTCATCATGCCTTCAAGCAGAAAGTAAAGCGCCCTCAGACCAAGGATGGCGCAAACATTTGATGTGAACACGATGAAGGGGTCGCGGGTAATGGCAAAGATGGCTGGGATGGAGTCAACAGCGAAAACGATGTCAGTGCTTTCAACAACGAGCAAGACAAGCGTCAAGGGTGTCGCCATAAACTTGCCATCCAACCGAACGAAAAACTTCTGCCCGTGATAGTTCGGCGTAAGTGGTAGGAAGCGACGAGCAATCCTTAAAAGTGGGTTGCGTTCAGGGTCAATTTCTTCCTCTTTGCGTGTCAGTAACTTTATGCCTGAAAGGATAACGATTATGCCGAAGATGTAAATAACCCAGTGGAACTTTTTGAGTAAAGCAGTCCCTGCCAGTATGAAAGTGAGCCGAAAAACGATTGCCCCTAAAACACCCCAGAACAAAACTCTCCTTCGGTATATTGACGGGACAGCGAAGTAGTTGAACAGCACCGCGAAGACGAACATGTTATCAGCCGAAAGAGAAACTTCCACAAGGTATCCTGTAAAGAACTCAACGGCTTTTTCGCTGCCCTTCCATGACCAAAGAATCAGGTTGAAAAGCAAGGCAACGGTAACCCAAATCCCATACCAAATTGCTGCCTCCCTTATTGAAATTGGGCGTTCGTCTCTTTGGAAGATGCCCAAGTCAATCATCAGCATAGCGATTACAGCCAACAAAAAAACGACCCAAGCCCATATCGGCTCTGCCATCGTTCCTCGGTCACTCTCCTGAGAAGGTTTACTTCTGCTTGCTTGCCCTTTCAATTTTGACGCGTTATAATTTAGGTGGCAGCAAAAAGGAGGTGCAAAGAAATGAGGCAAATGTTGTTAGGTTTGACAATTTTGATGTTCTTTGTGGCGCTTGGTGCTGGGCAAGTCAGCATTATCAGTCCTCGCGATGGAGAAATTGTTCGCTCTCACTGGCTTACCGTCAAAGTTGAAAAGCCCACTGAGGAAGGACATGTCTCCATTTGGCTTGACGGTGAATTCGTCGTGGCTATAACTGCACCTTTTGAGTTTCGGATTGATTTGCTGGAGCGGAAGGTCTACTCGGGAACTCATACTATTAAGGTCGTCGGCTTCAACAGGTTGGGTCAGAAAGAAGGAGAGACACAAGTCCAATTTCGGGTGGATTTGAAAAGTGCAAAAGATGAAAGCGCGTGGTTTATCTTTAAACCGAAAACAGGGGAACTTGTCTTCTACACATTCCAAGCAGTCTCTGAAACCATTGTTGATGTCCCTGCGAAAGCCAGGAAAGACAAATTCTTGAACACTAAATTGACCCTTCGCTGGTTCCAAACTATCCGAGACATCACTGTTGACAGGCAATTTCGGATGATGCGCATCATTGAAGATGGGCTTTTGGAACACGAAGTAAGGACTCCTAAATCTTTGGCTTTACTGGGGACGAGCATATCTATGGGAAGTCTAACGGGTGGCATGGGACAACCAGGAATGTATCAAGCGGGAATGTATTATTATGGTGGTGAAGAGACGAGTGGCGGAATGCTTGGACCGATGGGACCGGCAGGACAGTTAGGGCAGTTGGGGATGATGGGACCAA